>Ga0067045_1027379_pt1 | contig 184609 bp, 141 predicted proteins | sample TerdegcTABiofilm_FD_59184 | JGI IMG/M metagenome (GOLD analysis project Ga0067045, IMG submission 59184) | Combined Assembly of (Gp0054472, Gp0054536) Wastewater bioreactor microbial communities from Singapore -Terephthalate degrading...
CCAATGGCATATTTAAGTACCGGTGCTAAATCATCCTGGTATGCCCATATTTTTGGACCGGATGGAAAACTTCTCCCCACTTCTAATACGATAGTGAAGGAACGATATGTCCTTGCATTGGTAGATACGACCAATTCAGAACCGATGATTCTTCCTGCAAACATTCAAGGACAAATCCCTGCAGATAGTGTATGGGTAACGCATAAAATGAGTTTATTAAGTCTGTTTCGTGTTACAGGTAGGATAAAAGCAGAAATATGAAAAAATATATGAAGAACAGAAATTATTATCGGAACAAAAAATCGGGTTTCTCTATTTTGGAAATTGTTATAGCCCTGGCTATTATCGCGGGTGGTTTGGTGGCAATTTTTACATTGTTTCCTTCTGCACAAAAGTTGTTAACTGATGCCTCTGCCAATGCGAATATCTCCAATTTAGCAAGAACAGAGATGAGCCGTGTTCGTGTGGGTGGTGCTTTGTCCACAGGCCTTAATTCGTGGTTAAAAGATAATGCCTTTCAACAAATAGAGACAACTGCCAGTGCTTATGAACTATACCAACATTATGGGGCTTCTGCTTCGCGTGTTCCTATGGGTAAAGGATTGTATCGAGTAACCTTTAAGGTGAGGCTCAATGATGGGAGAGAAGAAAGGTTCGTTACTTATGTTACAGAGCAACAATAAAAAACAAACAAAATTACTGAATATAAATTATTCTGAACATAGGGCGGGTATGACGCTTATCGAACTTATGGTGGCGATGGCAATATTATCCCTTATTCTAACGGGTCTTGTTGCTATGTTTGTTTCGGCTATTGAGTCTACCCATCAAGGATACATGATAAAAGAGAGTTATGGAAATGCGCGCTCTGCTATGGAAGTCCTATCCCGCGACTTGGAACGGGCTTGTGCACTTGCCAATCGCGGAGAAAAGGTTCAATTTTATGGAACACCTACCGCACTGACTTTTGTAACAGTGTTAGACAATGGGCAAGTAGGCAGGGTAACCTATTTCTTTGCACCCAGTCCATCCATTCCCGTGTTTGAAACATGGTTACCCTTAGGACCGAAGGACAACCTATCCGACAGGATTGCAAAAGAAAAAGGAATGAAGAGGGATGCTAATAAAATTCCAAATGTAAGTGCTACTTATTTTTTTGATGATATTCTTCCTAAAATTCAAGCGGGTTTGCCTGCAAGTTGTGATGTAACTACAATTGTAAATACTTTAAATAGTCTGCTTACAACAGGAGACCCATTTCCGGAAGTACAATCTGAAACGAATATAGACAATCAATTTTCGAATGAGGAACAGGCATATCGTGTTCGTGTTCAACCGATGGCTTTATTCCGTATTGAAGAAACTGCAAAGGCAAATATTATAGATATAGAATTGAAGAAAGGTTTTGTAGATTCCTCAGGGACATCTGTGCAATTAATGCCCGAACCAAATTTGTCTGCAGTTGAAAATCCATTTTCCTTTACAGGTTATTCGAATATTGATGCTCTATTACATACTTTCCTTGTTGAAGGAGTTGGAACACAAACAGGAATAAGTATGGTCAGTCCGGTAGAACATCAGACCCCTACAGTAAATGTTGTTAAGGATTTAAGAAATTATATAAACAATCCTAATTATCAAACTATAGATGCAAATTTTGTGAATGACCTGATAACCATCCGAAAGGCAGAATTACGACTATTACTAATGCAAGTTTATAATTCACGGCAGTTCTGTAACGAATGGTTCAATTTATTAAGAAATCCTTCCAATGTTCTTGCCATTACAGGCCAGGGAAGCATATTAAATTTATCCCCATATATATGGAGTTATGACCTTTCTATAGCACGGCGAGACCAGATGTATCTCTATCAATTGCTGACCGGAGGAACTGCTAATTCTAATCCGACCACAGAAGTTTTATATAATTTTTGGGAGACAAATGGGTTAAATCCTGCGGATTATGTTTTATCCGATGGCTTCGGTGCTCACGCCTACTGGATTGATGAGAATAATGGGTTAATAACATCAAATGATTTGCTTTTCCCTGGAAATCTTTTTTCTTATCAGTCTGAGGAGAATCAGACCGCAATGTATTTTAACGATGTAAGAAGTATTCCTCTTTATAGCCATTACCTTTCCATACCGGCAGAATCCGTTTCCGTTCAGGAAGCAGAATGTCTTACAGCGTTTTTAGATAGGGTCTGGACGGATATGAAAGGGACAGACCCAAGTCAAACTTCTCCCTTTGCGACGATTTTCTTTGATCGATTACCGGTTCGAATTACTGTCAGTGCCTGGGTTTGTACTGAAAAGCCGCAGCCCGGTGTTTCTGATTTCAGGCGCTGGTTTAGTCAATCTATTGATGTTCCGTGCGGATTAAGAACTCCCCAACCAAGGAGAATGCCCGCAGGAATGTAAAGAAATTTTATTAAACAACTCAATCTATCGTAAAATTTAATAAACTTTGTTCTGAATAAAAAATTTAGAACAAAGACAGATTAAATTTTTAAGGAGTGTTTTTCTTATGCGAAAACCAGAAACGGGCGCGGCATTAGTCCTTGCCATTGGAATTATTGCTATTCTTCTTGCCATTGGTTTTACCTTTTATTTTGTAACAAGAGGCGAATTATACACAGCAGAATTATCTCTCCGTCAGGCGCAGGCAGACCAACTGTTAAGAGGTGCAATGAATATTGGTATATCTGTATTGAATAGAGATATAAATCAAAATCCATACGCTTCTTCGACTGACCATGCATGGCGTTCTTTCTTTAGTGGTTCTTGGGTCGCAGGCAAACCCTGGGCTCTTCGGAATTCAGGTGCTGGCAGGGGATTTTTTTCGCTCCGTTCTTCAATGCAATGGAAAGGAAGCATTCCACATATTGACATTGCCCGTTTATGGATTAATTTTCCAAATTTACAGGGATTTATGTTAAGTCTGCCACCGGAACGGAGGTTTTTATATGTCCGTTTTGCAGATGGTTATTCGGAGATGTTATATAATGGACCGCGTAGTCGCGAATGGTTGTTTTATCCTCGTCTTGAGGGTTTTAATGCCCCTATTCTTTATGATTTAAATGCAGAATTGGTTGTCCCCGGACCCGATTTATCCACTTGGGTTTCTGTCCCACAGAAAGAGGGGACTAATTTCCGATATTACCGTTTTAATGTTAATGCAGAGACTTTTGATGCAATTACTCGTGAAGGAGATATTCCAAGAAATGCCGCCCCGTTCCTTCTTCCAGCAATGTATGGTACGGTTCGTAATCCTGATGGTACCCCTGTTTTTACAGGCTTTGACCGAAATGGAAATTCGTATGCAACGAGTAGTCTATATACTCCTGAATGGGTAAATGCATGGGCAGATGTGGATTTAGATGGTGATGGTTATAAAGATGCTGTGTGGATGCCAATGGCAGGAGACAAACTATTTAGTGGAGTTGTAAAAGATTCGGCAGGAGAGATTAACCAGAACTACAATGATGGTATGGATAATAATTTAAATGGTTTAGTTGATGAAGCTCCGGATAATGGTATTAATGAAGAAATGGGACCGTTTTTCAGTCAAAACGAACCCTTACCCCAAGAAGACCCTACAGATAAATATTACGATGAAACTGCAGACCCTGAAGAAGTATTTGAGGTAGGAGCATTTGTCTATTGGGGAGGGAATGATGGATTGGATAACAATTGTGATGGTATTGTAGATGATGAAGCAGAGGAGAAAGTTTTTTTAACATCACCTTTGCCGGGGTTACGGATTAAAGTAGATTGGAATGCAGATGGAATTATAGACCGTAATGATATGGTTCCAAATGAAACTGGGGATATGGTGTATCTGGAAGTTGTTATGCCATCTCCTATGGAGGTGGTTCGATATACCCCTATCGGACCGGAGCGATATCTCTTAACTCCGGATGATGTGGATTGTTTGGACAATGATTACGATTTATTGGTTAATAACTTCGAAACTTATGCTTATGTTGGTCCCAACAATATAGAAAATTTCTTTACAATTACAGAAGAAAATGGAGGGGAACGACAAACGATACAATTGTCAGGACCTCCGTTTGTATTGAGAGGATTTATTTCCAGTGGCCCTTACCAGGGTGTTCCTATGTATGACCGCACTGTGAGAAATCAAGAAGACCTTCAAAACTATGATTATACCTTTGCCAAGTTTGCAATGCCCGGGAATTGGAACCCCATAGATAGGAATAAGTTCTCTGCTGTTCGAGAAGCAAGTTATATTGAAATCAATCATTTTAAAGATTCAGGAGGCAATCCATTTCTCCCCGGTGTACAGATATATCCCAGTCGTGGAAATTATAGAGATGGTATAGCAGGAATTACTCGCTCCATAAACTATACACGGCTAATTCCTTATATCCATATAACACACACAGGAGAACCCATCTGTGATTTGATAGGGAGAATGGCTGTCTATATAACGGATGAGAGTAAAAAGGTAAATTTGAATATCGCAGGAGGACACTATCCAATAGATTTTAACTTTGCGGCTCCGAATCCATTTCTTGCTGGGAAAATGCTCCGAACTTATTTTATTCCAGGTATTTCATCTCCATGGCTCATCGGCTATGGATTGGAAACTCGATTCTTACCCGACATGGGAATTATTCGTGCAAGAAAATTATGGAATTTGTTAACAGGTGTTCCGGGAGGACAAATAGACAGTTCTCAATCCAATTATATCCTTAATGCAAGTTCCAGTGCTTTATATTACGATGTGGCTTTTCCGGGCTATGGTGTTGTGGATGATAATGCCAATGCATTCCTTCTTTTAACTAATGGACTGGATGATGATGGAGATGGTGTGATTGATAACGGCGTAAATGATTTACTTGGAATTTTGGAAGGTATAGATGAACCTGGTGAATTTCAGTACACACTGCCCTATGCAAACAAATTAGCAGAGCGAGACCGTGTGGATAATAATGCCAATAATAATGTGGATGAGAGTGGAGAATTAGGAGATAGAATTATTAGCACACCCGACCAAATTGGCGAGTTATCAGATTATGGGATACCAGGGACAACTGCCTTTGAAAAGATTAAGCCCACAATAACAACGATGGGTTTATCGAAAAATACGCAAATTCGAAAATTTGGCACTTCCTTGCGAGGAATAAATCCTGTTAATGTAAATTATGCAACTCCACAACAATTCGCATCAACAATCTTTTTATCAGAGAAACCTGTGTCCAGTATCAATACAATGTCGTGGAGAATGCCAATGGCAGAAGATGCTTATTATTTTGCAGAAGGATTGCGAAGTTATGAATATGAATGGGATACATGGTTTGGTGCTGATAGAGGCGAAGTAGGTTTTCTTTTTTATGCAGATGACGGAACAAGTGAACCCATATCTGCCATCAATTCGACAACAGATTATATATTCCCTGTGGATACAGTATTAAAAACAATGCAGTTAGCAGTAAATCTGATAGATATGCGAGATGCCGATGTTGCACAGTCAAGATTGACTACGGAAAAAGTTCCTGAACCAATGACTTCAATAGAAAGTCAAACATATCTTCCCAGTCAAAATATAAATTCTTTGTCTCCTTATGAAAAAAACTACCATCCGTCTAATTTTTCTCTTCGTGAGATAGAACAATATGCTAAGAATACTCTGGGTGAACTTAATGTTGATTGGGTAATTAATGATTATTGGTGGGCTGAGCGAGTGCAAAACGGAGTTAATTCCAATGGAGTACCCATGAAAGACCTTCGTTCCATTAGTTATACGGTGGCAGGCACTGAATCAATTCGTATAACAGAATTAATGGTTAGACCTGTTCGTAGAGTAGAAGCAGAAGTTCCCGTGTATCAAAATCTTTATAATTCATACAGGACGAATTATTCGCCAGGGATTCCTTTATTCCTAATAGATTTTGGACTACTGAGCAACCTTTACCCTCAAGATAACAATCATGAGGTTGTTCCTCAAACTCCATGGTATTTGGCTAATAATAATATATTGGGAAAAGGAAATTATTATGAAACGAATTTGTCTGTTTTCCAATATATTGATAGGACAAATTTTCCTCCGCTGGTAATAAATGTCCCTAATGTAGTGGAGTATCGAATTCGTGCTACAAATTCTTTGCCGGCGGGTCGGTATTATCTTACATTAAATACCCAGAACCTTTTGGGAGTGCCGACATTAGAACGAGCAAGTAGTAAACGAATAAAATACGCAATCAAATATTGCCCTGTAAATGTTAATAATCCAGCAGATACCACAGACGATACTTTGATAGAACCTTCGATTCTCGAAGATGTCTTTGCGGATTCTCTCATTGTTAATAATGATGCGGTATTCCAGCGAGTTCAGGATTCTTGGATAGGTGTTAATGCTCGAGGTGAGACTACAGGTATGGTATTTTTACCGGGTCAATTAGAATCAGAAACATTAAACCCGCCTGATTATTATTGGATGGATGGAATTTTGCCCGAAGAACAACCTGTGTATGGTAAGACTTTTACTGTTACCGTTCCTCCATATACCCCAGCAGATGGACAAGTCAATGATTATGTGTTATGTATTGCTTTTTGGTTAGAACAGACTTCAAATAATGAACCTATTTCATTAAACTTTCTCGAATTCAGTCAAGAGCCCGACCATGAATATATAGAAATTACTAATATTTCAGATAATCCCATTGATTTAACAGGATATACTCTTGAAATCGGTGTTCCCCAAGATAATTCAGGAGTTCGCACAGACCCCTATAAAGTAATTGCAAAAATAGGTGACGAAAATAGTTCAAATAATAGGTATATCATCGCTCCCAAAGGTAGATTATTGTTAACATTTGATTCTTCTTCAGACCTTGTTGGAGACAAATTTGACCATTATCGAGACCCCAATTTAACCCCCGCATCTTTGATAAAGAGGAATGGTGTAGGTGTTTGCGATATTATTCCTACTATTCCTGTCCCACCTGAATTAGAACCTCTTGTAGGTATAACAACACCTTTTATAGCCTTAAATGAGACGAACAATGTGTTCCGTAGGGAATATACAAGCAACGGTCTTGAAGAGGATTTCACAGACTATAATGGAGACGGGATACCGGGAGATAATCTTGCAGATAATGATATACGAAGCACTCCCAATGATAACAATTTTAATATAGGTGGGCCCAGAAAGGCATGGGACAGAATTGTTCCTTTATATTCTGTAGAATTTCCACTTATTGATGGGGAAAGCACAGAACGCAGAAAGACAGAACAAATAATAACGCTAAATGACCTTGCTAAGTTAGTTTTACAAGGAGGTATATTACCTAATTATCCCGAGCATGATGGATATGATAATGATGGCGACGGTGGATATTTAACAGGGACCGGTGATTATAAATTAGGAACATTGGAAAAAGATGGAGTGGATAATAATCTGAATGGTGTTATTGATGATAGACCCACAGATTTCACAAATCCATTAAATGTTCTCTTTAATGAAGGAGTAGATGAAGGCAGAGTAGAACCTGGTACTACCTATACGAACGGAAGGGTTTATGGGTATGGTTCTTATGAACGAGGTATGATGCCTGTTTTTCATTTGAAGGACATGACTACTTACGGTGGAAATATTGATGTTGACTTTATTAGTGACCCTTACGACCAGGTTCAGCCGATTAATATAACGACAGGATTTAATTATATAGGAAATCCCAATCTTATCGAGCCTTACTTCGGAACGGACAATGACCCACCTCAATGGAAACATTTTGTGGAAAGACGATGGAATCCCGGTGATTGTGTTGTCATAATCTTGTATGATACTTATGGCAACCAGGTGGATGGAGTTTCTTATAACGAATATGATGTTATAAACCGTTGTATTGATGATATACTTCCTGCCCCTAACAGCGATATGCAATTAAATACAGAGTTCTCTTCTTGGTGGATTCCCGATTGTATGTTATGGGATTTCTATCGCTCACTAAACCGAAAAAATCCGGAGTTGAGTGGAGACCGTTTTGGTTTGTCCAATCGTTGGGAAGCGACAGATGGTTTTTATGATGATTGGGAAGAATCCCCACATTATTTAGAACAACTTGTACAGGTTATGTTAGATAATATGACACCCAATAATTTTCCATTGTTCCCGTATACGAATAACAATCCCTATCGCGATAAGAGAGATATTGATTTTGTAGTGAATACTTATCGAGGGACACCCTTAGGAAAATCATATACGGAGATTGCATTGGCTGGAAAAGACTTTTCATTCCCAATCGTTTCCTTGCCAGATTCTCCTGTAATAAATGGCAGGAATATTACACTATTATATCCTTATTGGAATACAGAGCAAAGGCGTGATGCGGGAATAATCTATACGGGGACATTGGGTCAAATAAAAGTCCCAATCCAGAGAGAATACCTATACTCCTCATACCGATTAAAGCAAGTATTTACAAATCCTGATTACAGGTACTTATTCGATTTAAACCGCCAAAACCTGACTCTCTACCCAACATTAGGAGGAGAAACATTCTGGCGGCAGGTATGGACAAGTGTAAATGTACTTGCCAGTCAACTTCAAGGAAAAGATGAATTAAGCAGGCTTGTGAAGGGTGCTTCTTCTATGGTAACCACAGCGGAGAAAATCCTTACTGTGGGTACTGCTGATTTCATTCCGATAAGGCCTAATCCTGCAGAAACAGATGTGTTCCCATCTGGTTCTAATCTTACGGACATGCTGCGTTTTGATTTAACCAGCAATACCTATCCTGAGGCATGGGTGCCATTATTCCTATTTATGCTTCCCGGTGAAGTATATAGTTATCCTAAATTTGTTGATGGCTCTTTATGGGGTGGAACATTCCCTACGCCGTATAACACTTTATTTAATGCCCAACCTAATAGTAGTTGGTTATTTGATAACAACGCTGCTTTTGGTAGGGCTCAAATGGACATTAATGATATTGCTCTACGCTGGGAAGTCCCCAAACGCATTTTTGCTTATGTTAGCAGTTACAGAACTATTTATCCCGAACAAAATCGTCCTGAGGCACTATTTGTATGGGATGTTAATGATGGTATCGAAAATGGAGATTATTATGTTTATATTAATGTAGTAAGTGAGACACAATTAGAACGGTTGCGGCAGTATGATAGGCAACTTCATGCTTCAGGAACACCACCCTACGAACTGTTTTCACAAGAGTTTGGACAACTCTGGATGAATGAAGACTATGACCCGACAAGGGTAAAATTGGCTCTTGAAGTTATTACAGACCCAGCAAAGGCAAGAGGATTAAAACCCCGAGGTTCAACGCTTGAAACTGGTTTAACTCATCCCGATGATTGGTATCGGACAGAGGTTGGGGGATTTTATGAAGATATTGTTGACTTTTCTCCGAATAAAGATGGTATAATATTATATGGGCAGCAAGCCGCAGCCAGCTGGCAGCCCCAAATGGTTCGAGTTACACAAAGATTTGTAGCATTACGAGTAAGGAACACGGGAGATGCTCCATGTTTTCTTACTCATATTACTTTAGTCCCCGCAAAATCCTCCCTCCACAAAATTAATGTAAACACGATAGAACCTTATATATACACGGATGGGAGTCGAAGAAGAGTTTTTGCTTCTTCTATGTGTTTACCGGGGTTCTATTATAGGTCCGATATTCTCCCCAAAAATCAAGACCTGAACAATCCTCTCTATGGTGTTAATCCGATTCCCCCAGCCAATGCAACCTATTCTGACAATGTAAATGACACAATTCTATCGGCATTTCAATTGTCCAATCTATTAATGGAAAACCGTCCAGAATATACCGACGGTAGATATTATTTATCACCCATAGAACTCGCAAATACCATCCGTTCTAAATATCTGCTACCTTTAAGTGTGAATACAAATTACAGTGGTAGAATAGCAGATGTTCTCCCAAGATACGAATCCATTGCAGACCATATTAGTCTCAGGTCCGATGTCTTCAAAATAACAACGCTGGTGCAATTAGGTTATGGTGTGGATGGGAATAAGGATGGTTGTTATAGTTATCGGACGAATGACGAGTTTGTTGTTCAATCAGAAGCAAGAGCCAGTGTTATATATGAAAGAAGCGTGCCCGCAGCCCGATATGAGGAGGATTAAAAAATGAAAAAACAAGTAAGACGGAAAAGGGGATGTAAATCGGATTATGTAAAGAGAAAATTATCAGCAGTTATCCCTTTGATTTTCCTGATGATATTTTTCACACTACATTCTGAAGCCAATGCTCAGGTTACTATACAACCCGGAGATAATATCGTTGATATTATCTCAAATAACCCTACAGAAACTACTTTTCATATTGAGGCAGACACTACCACTCCCACAATTTATAATATTGAACAACCCATTATAGTTAATCGTGATATCACTTTGATTGGTGTTCCTAACTCTGCTTCTCCCTCTTCTCCTATATTACCCACGGATGTTGTTATTGCCGGGGATAATGTGTTTGAAGGGGTTGTGAGAAATGGTAATTTTGAAGATACAACAATGATAGATTGGAATATACAACTGCAACCACCAGACCCAGATGATCCGAGTTACTCTATTATTGAAGAAAATAGCCTTGCATTAAGTCCTACACATTTAGCCTTATTTAAAGGAGTAAATGAAAATATATTACCTGAACAAATACATCAGAATTTTCAATTTACAGAAGACCCATTATCAGGAGACCCTTATCTCATAGCAGGCTATCCAGAAGTCTGGCAAAATATTACTTTTCCTAAAATATCTACATTTATAGATATACTTCAAACACAGCCTATAGACTTCCCTAAAGGCACGGAACCAACAGGTATATCCTATATAGAAAATACCCTTCCTCTTTCAGCACAATTGCCTCTTGAACTTCCGAACCTTGTTTCTGCACAACTGCGATTTGAGATTATGCGGAGTGCTGACCCTATAGATTCTGGAGACAGAGTCGAGATATATATAAAAATGTTAAATGTAGACAGAACCTATATCATTCCTTTAGCGGCTATTGCTAATCCTATGACTTGGGTAACATGGAATATTGATATTATGCCGTTAATACAACAGTACAATCCGGGGGATACGCCTATTGTAGAGTTACGGATTTCAAAGTTAGGTATAGGTGAAAATACTGTCTATCTGGATGATTTTCGGGTATTTTTAGATATGGGATTGGTTACTGCAGAGATTCCTATTATTTGTGGGAGTTTTGATGATATTGCATGTGTCGGTTGGTTGGGTGAAGGAAATTGGCGTATTGATAATGACCCGTTGGGTCTCCCCCCAGATAGATGTCTTATTATAGGACCTTCTCCTGTATCCCCAAGAGATGTCTGGATAGAAATGTTTGTTAAAACGAAAGTATTCAGTGGAAGAGCGACAGATTTGTTAAGGTTTTATTTTGATGGGATGTTAATGGCTACAGAAATATTTGCCGAAGTCAATCCCGGTAACTGGGTACTTATCCCTGAATATAAACCCGATTTAATCCCGAATACCGAAGATTATACCCGTATTTTAGTCAAAATACCATCGCCTTTGACCAATGACAATATAAAGCATGTTTTTCATATTGAAAGTCAGGTTTTTCCCTGCGCCCTTACACCAGAAAGTGTTGACTTTAATACCACCACTTTCGATATAGATGATGTGCGGTTTCTTGTGGGTCCTTTAACAAACTTAAAATTGCCTGAAAATGGCATGAGTGTCCCTAATGGAGATTTTGAATCAGGAAATGATGGGTCATGGGTATTGGTCACTAACCCTGCTATACCGTGGAGAAATATCACCACTATAATTAAATCTATAGGGGGAAACATTGCTCCTTTCTGTGCAGAATTAGGGGGTGTTCCTCCTGCAAAACTTTCCTTTCAAGTTAAACCTGTAAATGTAGATGGAAGTCAAGATTTCTTTAAGGTATGGTTGGATGATGATGAAAACATAGTAGCGAAAATTGTTTATGATTCTCGTATTTTAGGAATGCCTACGGATGGGGTCTGGACTAAAATTGAGAGGTGGTTAGTTCCTCCTTTGTTAGAAGAAGGCATTAATAGTTTTTCGCTTCATGTAAAAGCAAAAATCTTTTCATTAAATCCGGGATCATATATTTTGTTTGATGATTTTTGTGTAAGCCCCTATGGTGAGTTGGGAATACTGATAGACCCATTTGGAGTATGTCCTGATAACGCGGTACAGAATCCTTCTTTTGAAACGAATCCAGATTCTGCATGGGATAAAAATGCTACCGCTTTACTTATGGGACCTATTCATTGTTATGACCTGGCATATCCCGTTGACTGTATTTTGCCTGAACCCCCCATAACGGGAACAAGAGCCTTACGATTTGGTGCTGTTAATCCATTGCCCGTATTAAGTTTTTGGTTAAAAATCCTTGATGCAACCAGTACTTCAGACACAGAATTGGAAATTTTGATTGATGACCAAGTAATAAAGAGAATAAGTGCCAACAATACTTTCTACTGGAATAACTATGCATTGGTAATGATAGATAATGAACTTTTGCCCTTCTTGGATATGCAGATGCATAGTCTAACAATTCGAATTGGACCGAAAGAATGTGATAAAACTCCTGTTCGTTTTCTAATTGATGATGTATGTTTGGGCTATGAAATCCTTATGCCGGGTGCTTCCTTAATATGTTTAAATAACATACTATCAGACCCCGGATTTGAATCAGGATTGGCAACACCATGGGATGCTATCCCTGATAAAAGCCAGATAATTCAGGGAGGTGCTACGGGCTTTGGTGATGCTCATACTGGCGTATGGTATGCACAATTGAAGGGTCCAAAACTTGATACGCGTACGCTCTGGCAAACAGGGATTTTAATTCCTCCTTCAGCCACAATACTCCAATTTTATGTTTATGTTGAAAAAGGAAGTCTACCAGAACAAACCAAACTGAAAGTTTACTGGGATGATATAGCGGGAACCCCTGTATGGGTTAAAGATGCTGGAAGTATTGAAGGAGGGAAGTGGATTCTTCAAGAAATACCTATATCTTCTTTAGGTTCCGGTCCACATACTTTGTATTTCGTTTATGAAAATTGTAGATTTCTTGACCATTCTATAATTATGGTTGATGACATTGCAATAGCAAGAAACAAATTCCCTCTGATAGAAGTTCAATCTAACGGCAATTTGTGCATAGAAAATATTTCTCTTACCAGAGGTAGTGTCGGTATCCTGAATACAAGAGGAACAAGTAAAATCTATCGCTGTTTCTTAGGTCCCCATCTTGATGATGGTGTTGTTGTTATGTCAAATGGAACCGCTTCTATTTCACAAACTGTTATCCATGGAAATTCAAATAACGGCGTGTCAAATAACGGATTAACAGCGATATTACAAAGTACTATTCGTTCTAATGGAGGTATAGGCGTTGAGAGTAAAGGAACCGCGAATACTTATGTAGTGGCATCGCTAATCTGGGAAAATGCCACTGGCGGATTGATAAATGATACAGGAGCAAGTTTGGTGAGTGGTTGGAATCTCGTTTATCCTGCAAGCATTACAAATGTTACAGAAGTAGGAACACCAATAACAATCAATCCTCTTTTTGTCCAGTTCCTTGACAGTCCATGGTTAGGAAAATTATTAACTCCTATCCCAGCACGAGTTCCACTTGCAACAGCTCTGACCCATATCCCCAATATATTTACACCGTATTTAAGTCTGACAAGCTGTAGTAATGCCCCTTATGTAGATTTTGAAAGTGAAGTTCGTGATATTCTAAACCTCCAGGTGAGTGCTGATGAAGTAAGCGTTTTAGGGACAGAACTTTTGTGGGTATATTGTAAAGTAAATCCAGTTGTTCCTCGCAGTATTACAGGTAGAGAAAGAGATATTGGTATCGGAAATGAATTTACTGTAGAAGTAGGAATTCAGGGGAATTATACACTTAATGATGCTACCTTGTATCTTGTCCCCGAAGAGTATGTTCCTCAGATTACAAATACTTCTGACCCATTATTGCAAATAAACAAACTCCCCATAGAATTAAAACAAGTTGTTACTCCCATAGACACTACTCTTCAGAAAGGAAGAAGTGTGTTTCCCATTGACTCGTTATTTGTGTCAGACGCTGATGGACTATTATTTACCACAAATGGTAGAGCAAGACTCTATTTACGAGTAAATCAAATTTTAATGGGTATTGCAACTGTTAACGATTACAGAATAAGGTTTAATTCAGAAGACACAGAGTTTGTAATTGATACCGTTCAGCCTCGTTTGAAAAATGATTTGTATGATGCAACTGCGGCAGGTTTTGTTATACAAAATAATGATGTTGTTTCTCCACCAACGCAATTTAGTTATCCCCCTAACTGGGGTCCTGCTATTCTTAATCCTCTGGCATATTCTTACGGAACGATAAGTAATGAGACAGAACCAACAGCACAAATATTCTTTAACAATCAACCTCAAACGAGCCTTGCCTTTATATTGCAACCAGCGTATTATGACCCATATCCCGAATATAATGGTTTGCCGAGAATTGTAGAGGTTTCCGGATTTATTAATAATAGACCAAATATTTCCGCAACTACTATTAGCCCTATAATAGATTTAATTACAAACGGCCCTGTATACCCGGGTTTTGAGCCTTATAGAGGTTTGGGATGTGCTTTTATTACTCCGTTAAATGATATAACGCGAATTCTCACATACACATCCAATCCCGTGGTAGAATATCTTGCTACACCCGACCCATCTCAAATAGAACTTACACAACCATGGCAAACTGCCTTAGTCCAATGGAGATGGTTAAATCTTGTTTTCGGTCCCGATTGGCATATTCGTATGAAGTTTTTAGTTAAAGATTTGTCAGGGAATATTATTGCAGAAAATCCTATTCAGCAAGATGCTCTCGAGTTATGGTGGATGAGAGATCCTGTGTTAGATATTACTTCTGCCCCACGAACAGGCTCCTGGGATAAAAACCCACGAATACAATGGAGATTAATAAGAAGTGTATCAGATAAACCTGTAAATTCTGATCCATGTCTTCCTATTTATGGTATTCGTTTGTGGTCTGCGATAGACCCCTTCAATTACGAAACCTCTATTTGGGAAGTTGTTGATAGATTTATAAATCGTTGGGGTTGGATTATTAACCGTGAAAGTATGGATAAAAATACACCCATCGTATTTTCGGATGGAACAATAACAACTCTTAACGACATTATGAATGATAGTCGGTATTGCGGAGCCCTTTTAATGGCGACAATTATCGGAGCCGATGAATCGGGAAATGTTCAATCCATTCCAAATGTCCTGTTAGGAAATAGATTTACTTATCTGGGAACAGTGGTAGGGAACAATATTCCGTTCTGTATATGGAGAAACCCCTGTGAATTCGACATTGATACTAAATTGGATATAAACTCATGGTGGAACCGTGTTACTGCAAACCCAACCACATGGAGATTTGTTAATTATAATTTTGGTGAAAGAGAATTTGGTGCCTCGCGAAGGGTTCCTTTACCTGCACTGGAAAATGCCTGTGATTATCGTATTGAAATAAAATTAAACATGTCTTGTATCCTCCCTTCAGAAGGATTTGTTACTGGAAGAAGGGGATTTGATGTGCAGATATTTGAAGATTCTAATTTAGTTGCTGCTGGAACAGTAGTTATGACATACGGAGATACGAACGCAGAAATTTATATCCCGTCCGATTTCTTATCTCCCGGTGATGCAAGTTCGCGTCTCAACTTAAATTGGTATACCGCTGTTCCTGAATTTTTAAATCTACCCCCTGATCAGTGTGGTGCAAATATGTTTAACGACCGATTAGGAGATGAGGGTTCTCCTGCCAGTGGATTTAGAAAGCGAGAAGTGAAGTATGACATTGTCGTTCGTGCCTTTGTGCAAGATATGGCAACAGGTGCGTTAGTAACCGATTCTACACCTGCAAAAGCCACAGTAACAATATATCCTCCTACGGGAAGTAGCGAAAGATCTGTTACGGCACCTTCTCAACCTAAAGAAGAACAGAGAATAAAGATGTTCCAAAGAGAATGAAAATGAGATACATAATTTAATAATATATTTATTAATGTATTTTTTGTATTTATAATTATAGGTCTTAATTAACAAATGATGAGCAGTTATATGAAGCAGGCTGTAGTATGGGGTATAGCGGGGATTATTGTCATATTGCTTGCCTTATCATGTTCCTCTGAAAAGAAAAAACAACAATTGAGCAGTGTTACAATTGATAGTTCTCCTGAACAGGGAGCAACAGTTGTGGTATTTGGCGAAGAAAAAGGAGTTACCCCCCTGACATTGACAGACCTTCCACCGGGCTCTCTCGAAGTAATACTAAAAAAAGAACGCTATCAAAGAACAGTGGAAACATTACTTCTTCGTCCCGGAGAGCATTCCCAATATTTATTAGAATTAAAGCCATTACAAGGATACATAAACTTTGAAACAGAACCTCCGGGAGCCGAAGTTTATATAGATGGGGTGAAGATAGGAAATACGCCCATTTTCCGACATCCCGTAGAAATTGGACATAAAAAATATAAATTACAACTGACAGATTATTATCCTGTGGAAAGTGATTTAGAAGTCCGTGAGGATTTTCATTACCCTATAAAATATATTTTAAAGCCTATGGAAGGTACTATAAATATTCTTTCTCGACCCACAGGAGGAACTGTTCGGATTAATAATGTTCCTCAATCACAAAAAACGCCCTTACAATTACAACTTGCCCCAGGTGAGTATTTGATTACAGTTTCTGCGGATGGCTTTCTTGAAGAACATTCAAAAGTTGTTGTTCAACCCAACAAAGAACAAACTGTTACGCTTGTGTTGAAAGAAGGCGAAACGCCACCAGGAATGGTATTAATTCCAGCGGGTGAATTTATTTTTGGTGAAAACGAACGCTCACCGGATGAAGCTCCAAGAAGAAAAGTTTTTGTCCCTGCATTTTATATTGATAAATATGAAGTAACAAATGAAGAATTTAAAAAAGTTTTTTCAGACCATAATTTTCCCAAAGGACAAGAACGCTATCCTGTAACCGGTGTTTCATGGGACCAGGCTATGTCTTATGCTACAAGGGTAGGCAAAAGATTGCCCACGGAAATTGAATGGGAAAAAGCAGCTCGTGGAGAAGATGGCAGAGAATATCCATGGGGAAATGAATTTTCATTAGATTGCTGTAATACAAGAGAAAAAAATCTTGACATGCCTGTCCCTATCGGCAGTTATATCGGAGGTGTTTCTCCATACGGTTGTTTTGACATGGCAGGAAATGCGTATGAATGGGTTTCGGATTGGTATCAGCGATACGAAGGAAATCAATATATTCGAAAAGAGTATGGGCAAATTTACCGTGTATTAAGGGGTGGTTCCTTTATGACAGAAAAATTTGATGCAAGATGTGCTCGTCGTCATTTTGACAGAATGGATGCAAAGCGTGCGGATTATGGCTTTCGATGTGTAAAAGACTTGCCCAAAAATTTATCAGCAGAAAAGAAATAATTTCCATCCAGTGATACATTTGGTGTAATATACATTAAAAATGTATTAAAATAATATGTCAAGAAAAATTGGATAGGTAAAAAAATAAATTATTTTTGTCAATAATTTTCTTGACTTTAAAGATTATTTGTAATACAATTATTAACATAGGATATTAGAAGTGTAAAAAATGAAATGTTGAAAAGAATTTACTTGGAATTAAAAGATGTAGTAAAATAAGATGAATACATACAAGGAATAGTTAAGAACAAGATATGTCAGTATATACGACACGAAAAGGAAAAAAGAGAGTTGTCATTGAGATAGGAACTTCTGCCGTTCGCCTTTGTGAATTTAAGAAAACAAAAAGCGGATTGCAGTTGATAAAATATTTTGAGAAACCTGTGGCTAATGATTTTCGAATGGATGAGGAAGAGCGGAAGGATTTACGAAAGAAAGCCGTTGCAGAACTATTAAAACAGGCAAAAGTAAAGACAAGAAAGTTAATGTTAGCCGTTCCAGGACAATCTGTATTTGTTCGTGTTCGTTCTCTTCCTCCTGTAGCCGAAAGGAAAGTAGACCAGATTGTTAGATATGAAATTCAACAACAAATTCCTTTCGATTTGAAACAAATAGCGATTGATTATCAGATATTAGACCATCCTGAAGGTGGGGGATATGAAGTTTTGATGGTTGCTATCAAAACAGATGTTGTTGATAAATATTTATCTATTGTAGAAGGATTAAGATTAAGCCCGGACATTGTTGATGTTATCCCCTTTGCTTCGTATAGTTGGCTCAAATATAATGGGGAACTACATGCACATAGTGAATGCGTTGCCGTTATTGACTTAGGTGCTTCTACAACAAATATTGTTGTAGAACGCGACGGTATTTTCCGAAATACAAGAACATTAAATATTGGTGGAAATGATATTACTCAGGCTATTGCAGATACCTTTAATATTCCTTTTGAGGAAGCAGAAAAAATCAAATGTGAGAAGGGCTTTGCTCCTACAGGTAATCCTCAAATTGATGGTAAAGGTGGAGAAGCCATTGGTCGCGTATTGAACCGTCTTGTAAACGAAATTCAGCGTTCTTTTTCATACTTCCGTTCTCTTCCCGGTGGAGGACAGGTAACGCGTGTTTATTTATGTGGAGGAGGATGTGCCCTTCGGAATATAGTGCCATTTCTCCAGCGAGCGTTAGGAATAGATGTTAGAATTGCTCAACCGCTTAGTGGAATTACAATCGGTCCTGATGCACAATCAATCGCTCAACATCCCGAAAGAAGTTGTGTTATTTTGGGATTAGCACTTCGCAACTGGGAAACCACCGCATTAGAAATCAATCTTATTCCCCCGCGTATTATAGAAATACGAAGGAGAAAAGAACAAGCCATTTATTGGGCATTGTCTATGGTTACACTTGCCCTGATAATGGCATCTGTAATTCCTGTACATGCAGCACAGAATAAGTTTGTTAAGCAAAGAATAGAAGAACTTCGCCGATATGTTCGAATGTATGACCCCGAAGTAGCCCAGAACCCTACGATCGTATCTCCTCTGAAACAGGAATTGAGTAAAGCCCAGGCAGAAATCAAAGTTTTAGAAAGTAAAGTAAAAGCACTGGATAAAGCCGTCTATAATAGAAGATATTGGTTAGATGAAATGTCTTTGGTTTTATCTGCAAGACCTCCTCGAACCGATAAAGATGGAGTATGGTTTAGTTCTATCGAAACCGTTTTTATCCAACAACCACAGGCAGGTCAACCTATGCCTGCAAGAGGAAATATTCCACCCGCAGGTATGCCCGTGCAGCAGCAACAGGCACCCGTAAACATTACCGGTTTTCCGGGAATTGGTTCCCGTGGACCTATGGTAGGAATAGGAGGAGGTGGTGGGGGAGGACTTTTTAGAAGAGATGATAATCCCCCTCCGACAACACAGCAATCTCCTGGAACACAACAAACGCCACCTTTACCACGCTCTAATGGATTCCGTATAACTGGGTTAGCAACTTCAGATACTATTATTAAATCTTTTGTAGATAACCTCAAGAAAGCCTCTTTAAACCTTCCCGAAGGCGTTTTAAGAATTAAAGAAGTTTACTTTTCCGAAGCCAGTGTGCAAGTAACACCATGGAGTTCTTTGTATAATGCCCAATCTGCTTTTCAAGGTAGTTCTGCACCAGGAATGGGAAGTTTTGGCGGTCAACAACGATTAGGAGTATTTTCTCAACAAACAGGACAAACAACCGCATTTTCAGCAAGCGGCCAAAATCTGTTTACCTTTATAATTACAGTGCAGTTTGAACGAGTATCTGCAAAAGATTTAGCACCAACTGGAGGAGGAGCGGGGTCATGAATATAACTATTTCAAGAGGGACAATTATCTATATCACAGTTCTATTACTTTCTTTCCTCCTTTTTGCAGGTGTTTATTATTTCTTTTTACAAAAGCAACTGGCAGCCTATAAGAAAGATGAAGATTTAAAGAAAACTTATGAAACTGCCTTGAAGGATTTAGAACAAACCTTTTCACGAACAGACCCCGAAGTATTGATTCGTGAATGGCGAGCCCAGGTAATCCCGTGGGAAGATGCATTAAAGAACAGGTCTACTTTCTTTAACCTGAGCAATTGGACGGATCATGAGGTTCCACCAAAAGAGGGTGTTATTTTAAAATTTTGGTATGAAGAACAAGCACAAAAAATGGTGAAGCAGTTATATGAAAAAGTAGGAGAAAAGATGGGGCGTTATGACCTGTTTCCTCAGGATATACGAAAATCTTTAGGGGTGCTGACTCTTGATGAAATATCTCGAACGGATGTTACAGAAGAATTAGTAAACAAACAATTAGCCAAACTTGCCTTTGGTATAAAAATGTGTGAATATCTTTTGGATTCTAAAATGACAAGCATTGATGATATTGTTTTCTGGCCCCCAATCTTACAACATCCTGATTTTGAAAAATTATTATCGTTTTTTGTGTTCGGGGTCCGTTGTAGTATGACCATGAAAGACTTCGTTAATTTTGTAGAGCAGAAATTACGATTGGCAGACCGATATTTTCATGTTAATGCTATTAGAATTCAATATCCCTATATCGCTTATAATGTAGAGCCTTTACTCCAGATAGAAATGATTATTTCACAAGCAAATTACAAACCTCCTCAGGAGGTAGGTGCTGATATTCGACTTCAATATCAGGCACAAATGGGAGTAGGTGGACAAAGACGACAAGGAACCCAGGAAACTACTCCTGAAGAACAACCAGGTTTTGCGGCAAAAGCATGGAAATGGTTTAAACGAAATATTTTATATATGAATTAAATATAATATGATAGACAAGATACAAAAAATACTAATATGGTTTTGGTGGAACAAAGAAAGATTTGTACTACTTATACTGGTAGGAATTTTAGGATACCGTGTATATGTAATCGCATATCCACCTCCACCGGAAAAAGAAGAATCTTATTCTCCACCCAGGAAGGAGGTCCCCAATGAACTTAAACCTCCTATACCACCATTACCTCCTGCATTATCTATACCAGGAACTTATGCTTCCCTATGGCGAGAAAATCCATTCTGGTATTTTGCCGGTGAATCTACAGGTTCCACTGGCGCAAAGGAAATTACATCAAAAGACCTTGGAATTACTTTACTTAATGTTCGACAGGTGGGAGACCGTTGGCGTGCACAACTTCGTACCCGTTCTACAACGAAATGGTATGATGAAGGCGAAGAATTCGAACAATTTATTCTTGAACAGGTTAATCCTGAAGATAAAACGGTTGTTATATATTCAGAACAATATGGAAGACGATTTACATTAGAAATGCGAAAATAAGGTAGAAAAAAATGAAAAAGGATTGTCATTTAGTAGATAATTATAGATATAATAACAACTTCCAAACGGTTAAAAGACCACGGGAGGAAAAATTACGAATGCGTACAACGAAAAAATTCTATTTTGGGTTTATGATGTTCGTATCAACCATAGCAGTCATATTCCTTATGACAACTCAGGGTGCTCGCGCACAAACTGTTGTAGAGGATACTTCGACTGTCTCACCTCTAACTGTTCAAGAAGCAGTCCCAACCGACGCTTCTGCAGGAAATACAGCAACGGAAGAAAACGCTGAAACATACTTCCGTAGAGGTGTCGGATTGTATAAAAAAGAACTTTATCGTGAAGCCCTTACAGAATTTAACCGTGCCCTTGCGTTAGACCCGAATCACAAAGAGGCACAGGTATATCAGCAAAAATGTAATGCCCAATTACAGTTATCTGTTGGAGAACAGACAGGAAGTACTCCACCACCCGCTTTTGAAACATTTCAACCAACCCAACCCGGTGAAATGCCAGAAAAAACAGCAGAAGAGTTAAAGAAAGAAAGAGTTCAAAAATTACTTTCTGATGCTCAGCGTTATATGGAAGCACAAAAATTCGATATTGCCGTAGAGATTTATAATAATATTTTATTAATTGACCCTAAAAACGATATGGCTCGTGAAGGACTTCATCAAGCAACAATTAAACTCCATCAAGAATCTGTAAAAGAGTCCGAAAGAAAAGTTTCCGAAGACCGTGCTCGAATAAGAGACTTTATTGAAAAACAAAAACAACTTCCAGAAGGTGCCGATGCCCGAGGAATAAAACCCTACAAATTTACAGTACCTGAGATAGAAGAAGAAACCGCTCCTGTAACCAAAGTGAGTGAAATAGAAAAATCATTAGATTCAATTGTTAGTATTGAATTTGAAGATATTCATATCAGTGAAATTACAACTTTCATTTCTGACAGTTATGGTGTGAATATCGTTATTGACAATCGTGCCGTTGAACCTCCTTCAAAACAACAACCTCAACAGGCGGCAGGGCAACCTGCACAACCCGGTGCCATGGGTATGCCCGGTGCTCCTGGACAACCTTTTGGCGCACCCGGTGGAATGCGTCCTCCTATGGCGGGACCTGGTGCAGCACCCGGGGGTATCGGTTTAAGAGGAGGACCAGGTGGTGCTCCGGGTGGACTTCAAGGAGGTGGTTTAGGGGCTCCTTTAGGTGCTCCTGGACAACAAGGTTATGCTGTATCCCCAGATGTGTATTATGGTACAAAATCTAATGGTATTGTTCCTTATATTAGTCTTAAAGATGTTACCTTACGCGAAGCATTAAAAGCTTTGTTGCGCCCATTAGGTCTGGACTTCTCTGTTCAACCGGGTTTTGTCTGGATTAGTAAACCCGAAATTATCCGTCAGGAAAGTTTCGAAGCATTAGAAACACGATTCTATGAAATGCGAAATGTTGGTTCTGACCGTTTGTTTAAATTAGTATTAAGAAATCCATTCGGTGGTGTTGGCGGCATGGGTGGTATGGGAGGTGGTATGTATGGCGGCATGGGTAGTTTTGGCGGAAGAGGTTATGGAGGTGGCATGTATGGCGGCATGGGCGGAATGTATGGAGGTGGAATGGGTGGAATGTATGGAGGCGGCATGGGTGGCATGTATGGAGGCGGCATGGGTGGCATGTATGGAGGTGGTATGGGTGGCTATCGTGGCGGTATGGGCGGTGGCATGTATGGCGGCATGGGCGGTATGGGAGGTGGAATGTATGGAGGTATGGGCGGCTATCGTGGCGGTATGGGCGGTGGCATGTATGGGGGCGGCATGTATGGCGGAATGGGTGGCATGGGTGGCATGTATGGAGGTATGGGTGGTTTTGGAAGAGATGTCACAACATTAAGCAATATTTCAGATATGTTTTCTACCATTAGTGACCAGATAGTCGGTGAATTAGGTCCTGTGGGTATTACCCAAGTTGGAACGGGCGCCGGTGCTGGTGGATTAGGTGGTAGAGGAGCATTAGCAACGGGAACCCCAGCCACGGGTTATGGTGGAGCACAGGGAACAGCACAATTAGGTGCCGGTGCTGGTTTTGAAGAAACAGAATTATCCGGATTGCAAATTCTCGCTGATGCTATACCTCCTGTAAAAGAACCTTATACGGGTGAGGTTTTGTCTAAAATTGCTTATAATGAAGCCACGAACATGTTAATCGTAACAAATACACCTACAAATTTAGATAAATTTGAACAGGTTTTAGGACAGATTGATGTGACGCCAAAACAGGTGAGTATCGAAGCAAAATTCTTAACAGTGCGTATTGAGGACCTGAAGAAAATAGGTTTCAACTGGACGGGTAATCTGAGTGATTTAAATAATAGAGTTCGACAGAATGATTATTTATCTCAACAGACTTACAGTTACGATATAAACGGAGATGGTGTTGATGAAGAAGTTCCTTTCTATACTCGTCCTGATGGTAGTAATGTGGTTCGGAATTCTATAACTCAGGGAACAATTTCAGGGTTGGTAAATCCGCCGGCTCCCGCGGCAGCCGCATCAACTTTAAGTTTAATAACTAAAATAATTGACAACGCCGATGGTGACCAATTAGGTGTAGTATTTGATTACTTGAATAGTTTAAGAGAATCGGAATTGTTAAGTGCTCCCCGTGTTACAACCATGAACAGAAAACCTGCGGTAGTGGCTGATTTCCAGACCGAATACTACCTAACACAGGTATATAATGAAGTATATGTATCCGAAGGAGGTTTCGGTGGTTCTCAAACACAATCCGTAATTACACAACCGCAATTCAGTCCGTTCAACTTTGGTATTGCTCTTTCTGTAACACCACAAATTCGTGATAATGACCAGGTGCGTCTGTGGTTAAACCCGGAAGTGCGTGCACGAATTGGTGAAAAGAAATTTGAGCAGAAGAATGTTGTTGGGACAACAGAAACAAAGACAGAAATTATTCTACCGACAACCTCATGGCAGGCTGCATGGACCAATGTTATTGTCCATGATGGTGATACTTTGGTGTTAGGTGGTTTGGTTCAGGATAAAACCATCCATAGCAATCAAAAAATGCCATATCTCGCAGATATTCCTTTAATTGGCTTCTTCTTCCGCGGAAAGTCGAAAGAAGTTCAGCAATCCAGTTTGTTGATTTTTGTGACTCCTGATATTATTGATACGACAGGTGCCCGATTCTTCAGCGTTGGAAAAGAATCTTCTTAATTACATCTTTACAACACATATTTGAAAACTTATTATTGGTTAAATTTATAAAATTTTGAAAAGGGGTTAAAAGGATAATATTCAATTCGATATGTGGTTATTTCTATATAATTGTTTGTGGATAATTTTAACCCCTTTGGCAAAAATTTATCTTCAATTTAGCAAAAAATACTTTTTATTAAAAGCACGATTTCAACCTCCTGTTCCCGATATAAAAAATCCTTTATGGATACATGCATGTAGTGTCGGAGAAGTTAATCAAATATCTCCTATTATTGAACAATGGATACGACAATTTCCGCAAATCCCCCTTTTATTGACTGTGAATACTATTAGTGGTTATCAGCAAGCAGAAAAGAAATATAAAGATATGCCTGTTTATATTACATGGTGTCCTTTTGACCACCCAAAATCTGTGGAACTGTTTTTGAAACAAATATCTCCCCGTATCTTAGTTCTGGTTGAGACAGAACTCTGGCCTAACTTAATATTGAAGACACATAAATTCAATATCCCGATAGCCATCATTAATGGACGAATCAGCGACAGGTTTCTTCATACCTATCAACGCTGGAGAAAAATTTATCAAAAACTTTTAAATTGTTTCTCTTTCATTTTAGTTCAGACTGAAGAATATGCAAAACGATTTGTAGAATTAGGTTCTGATGCAGGGAAAGTCTATATTGCTGGAAATATTAAGTATGATGCCGTTACTACAGAAGTAGACTTCCGAATAAGAAGTCGCCTTCGTAGTTCTTTAGGTATTCCATCCGATGGAAAGATAATTGTTTTTGGTAGCCTTCGAGATGGAGATGAAAAAGTTGCAGAAAAAATCTGGAATGAACTTAAAGAAAAATATTCAGACCTATGGCTTATTCTTGCTCCACGCCATCCGGACAAAAAGGATATCATCCTTAATCAGTTTGGTTCTAACAATGTTCTATTGCGGAGTGAAAATCTGAACGGTAAAAAGAACTGTGGAGAACGAATAATTGTTGTAGACACTTTAGGCGAGTTAATTCATTTTTATTCTATTGCTACGGTGGCAATAATTGGTGGAAGTTGGTTTCCCGGGGTTGATGGACATAATCCTTTGGAACCTGCAGGATTAGGTGTTGTGCCTATTTTTGGCACTTATATGCGAAATTTTCAAGAGCCTGCGGAAAGATTATTAAAAGATAATGGAGCCATTCAAATAAATGATTTCAATGAACTTCCGTCCATATTAGAAAGATTGTTATCTTCTCCTCATGAACACATAAACTATGGAACACGAGCACGAAAGATTGTCTTACAAAATCAAGGGGCTGTTTCGAGAACTATCAATTATTTAGCAAAGAGCATCTCTGAATAAAATAGTTTCATCGCAATTTTTATTTTCTGGTCAGTTTATACGAAAATAGCATAATAACTGAGGAATAAAGGAATAAATAAGTGCTATTTTCGGATAGAAAAAATAAAAGATCTTCTCATTTACTGCCCGCTATTATTATGCTTGCACCTTCTTTTGTAATTCTTATTCCCTTTTTTATTTTTCCGTTATTTTATGCTTTCCAGTTAAGTCTATGGGGTGGAAAAAGAAATATGGGAGACTTCGTGGGACTGAAGAATTACCTTATGGCTTTTCAGAATCCATTGTTCTGGCAAAGTTTTAAAGTAACAATTTATTATGCCATGATGACTGTCCCTACTACTTTAATATTGGGCTTTATCATTGCCTATTTGCTTTCAAAGATCACTCGCGGAAAAGTTTTTTTTAGAATTCTTTTCTTTGTTCCCTATGTAACATCCACAGTTGCAGTGGCTATGGTCTGGCGGATTTTTTATAACCCGCAAGCAGGACTTTTTAATTTTGTTCTGGATTATTTTGGATTTTCCATACAAAGATGGCTTTTAGAACCCCGTGGAATACTGCACATACTTACAGGGGGAATAATAGCCCCGCAATTCGGACCCAGTCTGGCATTGGTTTGTATTTCTTTATTTGACATTTGGCATACCTTTGGTTTTGCAGTGGTCGTTTTTCTTGCGGGTATGAGCACAATACCAAAAGAATATTATGAATCTGCACAGATAGATGGTGCCCGTCCCTTACATATACTTTTTCATATCGAATTGCCTTTATTAACCCCTACATGGCTTTTCCTCATTACAGTGCAATTAATTCGTTCCTTACAGACTTTTAGCAGTTTTTATGCACTAAGTCCTGCTGGTGGAAGAACGATGGGAACAACCGAAAATCTAATGCTCCATATCTATTCTCAATTCTATGAATATGGTTATTGGGGTTATGGCTCTGCGGTTGCTATCTTTTTAAGTATTTTAATTATGACCTTAACTTTCGTTCAATGGCAATGGGCAAGGCGATATGTTTTCTATCAATAACATGCAAAGTAAAAAATCTTATTATTTGTTTTCTATTCCATTAATGTACCATTATTTCTTTAAATTGGTTATATATATTATTCTATTTGTACTGGGGTTAATCGTGTGTTTTCCTTTCTTATGGATGTTTACCACTTCATTTAAAACATTAGAGGAAGCAACAACTATTTCATTATGGATTTTTCCATCGAATTGGCAATGGGAGAACTGGGTTCGCGTTTTTCAATTTGCGCCTTTCGGTAGATACTTTTTCAATTCTTTTCTTGTAGCAGGTATTATTACAATTGCAGTCTGTGTTAATTCAATATTAGCAGGATATGTTTTCGCACGATTGAAATTTCCGGGGAAATCAATACTGTTTGCTATTATCATGGCTACGATGATGGTGCCCTTTGAATCTGTGTTAATCCCTAATTTTATTCTGATTAGTAGATTAGGTTGGTATAATACTTACATGGGTTTGATTGCTCCATGGTGTGCTAATGCGTTTTCAATACTTTTACTTCGACAAGCGTTTATGACCCTTCCAGAAGATTACTATGAATCTGCACAAATTGACGGTTGTGGTCATTTTTCATTCCTGTTGTATCTATCCGTTCCTTTTGTAAAGCCGGCGCTGATTACAGTGGCTTTATTTACCTTTCTGAACAGTTATAACTCATTACTCTGGCCCCTGATAATTACCGCAGATGAAGCGAAGCGGGTTGTGCAGGTTGGTTTAACAGTATTCTCGGGTGATGCAGGAATTCGTGTAAATCTTCTCATGACAGCATCTACTATTGTAGCATTACCTACAATCATTATTTATTTAATTGCTCAAAGATACTTCTTCCAGGAGTCCATACGCGTTGGATTGAAAGGATAAGAATGTCTTACCAAAAAAGAATAGAGAGAGTTATTATCTGTTATTTCCTTTTATTGTTACTATTATTTTCAGGAAATGGATGTTTTTTTTCATCCCATACAGAATTTGTGCCATTGAATTCATCTCAGGTTGTGTTCTGGGATAGGCAAACAGCAGAGAGTGCCGTATTTATTAAAACCAAAGCGAATGAATTCAACGAACAACACCCCGGTCTGCCAATTAAAGTGGAAAAAGCAGGTGCTTATGCAGAAATATTTCGGAAGGTATCTGCAAGCATTCAAGCCCGTAAATTGCCTGCCCTTGCAGTTTCATACGAAAGTATGACCAGTGAATATATCCCTACAGGTGCGGTAGTTCCTATTGATGAGTATTTAAATGACACCGAGATAGGTTTGTCAAAAGAAGAATTAGAGGATTTTTTCCCGGCTGTTATTTCCGCAAATCGTTATTCAGATTTTGAAAATAGACTATATTCCTTCCCATTAGCCAAAAGTGTTCTTGTTTTGTATTACAACAAAGATGTTTTGAACAAATCAGAAATATCACATCTGCCCGAAACATGGGATGAGTTTTATAAGCACTTACAGATAATAAAAAAGAAAACAGGGAAGAGGGGATATGCGATTTCTATAGATTGTTCCACGGTTATTGCTATGATTTACAGTTTCGGAGGAGAGATTGTAAAAGGTCGCCAGACATTATTTAATTCACCGGAGACTATCCGTGTCTTTTCTTTTTTACAACGACTAATTAAAGAAGACCTTGCTTATGTAATTACCCCCGGCACTTTTGATGACCAGATAGCCTTTGCCCGAGGTGAAATTGCATATATGATTCGTTCCAGTTCTCTCCGCATTGCTTTAGAATTGATAGAAAAAGAAAAACCTTTCTATTGGGGAATAGCACCATTACCCCATGCTACAAATTTTCCTCCTGTTACAGTTCTGTTTGGACCTAACATTACAATATTCAAAACAACACAGGAACAACAGAAAAGAGCGTGGCTATTTGTTCGTTTTATGACATCAAAAGAAAATACAGTGAACTGGGCTATTGAAACAGGATATGTTCCTATTCGCAAATCCTCTGCAGAAGACCCCAAACTACAAAAATTCTGGCAGGAAAAACCTTATACTAAAGTGCCCTTTGATTGCCTTAAATTTGCACGACCAGAACCTAATCTATCGGGCTGGCAGCAAGTTCGTGACATGGTAGAAAGTGCAGAATTGGAAGTGTTAACTCTAATGAATACCCCAGATATTGTCTGTCACAACCTTAAGAAAAAAGCCGATGCTGTCCTAAACCTACCTTAAAAAAGAAATAAAAATCCGTAAATTAGTTGTTTTAATATTTAATATAAAAAAAGGAAAGAATAATGAAAACCTTAAAAGAACAGGTAGATATATATGCCAGTTACCATAAAAACCCGTATAACAGATTAACTCATTACTTTGGGATTCCTGTAATTATATTTTCCATACTTCTTTTCTTCTCATGGTTTCGACATCCTTCTTTGCCATGGTGGCTTAACGCTTCCTTACTTTTTACAATAGCCGTTTTTATCTACTATTTACTACTCGACAAAACAATTGCTATTATTATGGCAGTTATTGTTACGCCCCTATTAATACTTGCATTTTGGGTTAGTCTGTTATCCTGGAAACTTAATATCAGCCTTTTTTTGTCCCTCTTCATCGGAGGATGGATACTCCAATTTATCGGACATACAGTTTTTGAGAAAAGAAAACCTGCCTTTACAGATAATTTAATCCAACTATTAATTGGACCTCTCTTCTTTGTAATTGAAATCCTTAAAAAATTCGGATATGCAGAAAAATATTAATTTGGTTATTTGAAATTTAATTACTATTATGTTAATATATTTTCTGATGTGTTAGTAGTAGAGTAATAAAAAGAAATTAATAGAAGGAGACAGGTATGAAAAATGGGTTGCGAAATATTGCGGTTATTTTCATATTGTGTCTTTTATCTATTTCCGTTATACTGCATTTTAACCCTTTCTTCATAATAAAACAACAGTTTCAGAAGATTTTCCACACTTATCGCCCTATTTATATATTGGAACAGGAGGACTACGCTACTTTATTAAAAAAGACTTTATTGGCTCTGGATGACGACCCGCTTGTATATTATGAACAAACCAAAAAAATTGTTCGGGAAGCCTGTGTTGCCATTGATAAACAACAGGATACCTCCATAGAAGCGTTATTTATTTCTTCCGTTCAACTTATTCGGGAGCAGGAATTTGCTAAATCTTTTGACCAACTTTATGAAATTATTTCTAAAAACCCCAATTGGTGTGAAGCCTATTGTTATTTGGGGTATATTGGCTTTAAATACAATATCATTCCTATCGAAAAGTCAATAGAATACTTAAAAAAGGCTGTAGAATGTAATCATCAGAAAGCCCGATACCACTCTTTCTTAGCCACTGTTTATCGTCACCAATATATAAATATGCAGGACAATCAATATAGACAGTTAGCCGAAGAGAACTTTGAGTTAGCATTAAAATTAGACCCCGAAGATTTGAATGCCTATAACAATTACGCAAACTTTTTAGTAGAAATAGGGGAATATGAAAAAGCAGAAGAGAATTACAAAAAAGCCATTTCTATTTATCCAGAACATGGAAAACCTTATTATAACCTTGCATGTGTTAAAGCCTTACAGGGAGATAAACAGTCCGCATTGAAATACTTAAAAGATGCACTTGATAAAAATCCAGATTTTCGATATGATGCCAAAAATGACCCCGACCTTGAAATTATCAGAGATACACCGGAATTTTTAGAATGGGTCTATAATTATTTACCTAAAATTCCTCAAAGTAATAATGAGAAAAGAGAAAACGAATAAATAATTTTCTTTTTGCAGTTTAGAGAGTAAATCGCTACCTTTTCCTGCAAAACGGATTCCGTATCCAGGAGAAAAAATGTAAAAATTTTTTGAATGATGTTTTTCTTTGGTTATTTTCAGAAGAATCCAATTTTTTTTGTTTTCTATTTATATTCGTCTCTGCCCAAAAATGAGATAATAATTCTTTTTCAGATATGAGACACAAATTATTGATCTGTTTATGAATATATTGATGATTTGCAAGGATTTGAAGGCATTTATCACATTCGCAGAGATGTCTTTCTATTTCCATAATATTCAGAGCATTTAATTCATTGTCTAAATAGGGAGATAGATATTTATAAATTTCGGAACATAAATCTGAATTATTAGAGAAGGGCAATAAGGATTCTTTACTTAATTGAATTCTTAAAAATTCCCTTGTTTCTGTAAGAAATAAACTTATTTCATCACGATGTCGAATAGTAACTGTTTCTAAATCCCTATATGTAAAATTCTCTTTAGTCCGTAATAAATAAATGAACCTTTTCTCAAAGGGAAGTTGCCGAATTGCATGAACCAGCGGATTTGAAAAAATAGTATCATTATCTTTCTTATCTATTTTATTTGTCGCATCTCTTCTCATCTCACTAATAATTTGGTGAGCCGTAAAAAAGAGAGATACTTTTGGAGTTAAAATAGATGGCGAATTGATTTGTTCACAGCCACGGTCTAATATCTGCTGTAATAATTTAAATATCTGAGTATCATTTATATCTTTTTCAAACCAGATAATTTCATAAAGAGTCATTCCATACTGTTGTAACAATTGACTACACAGATCTACAGGTATATCTGCAGAAAACAACTTTGTCTGACTTACTACCTCTTCCGATATTTTTGTGTCATATACCATTTTTTCAGTTCACTCCTCTATATGTTATTTTACATTATAATGATATTCAAATGTGAAATTTTTTGTAAATATAACAACTAAAAAATCAGGTTTAATTCATCATGGAAAAAGAGACTTTACTCCAATTTATTAAAGAACCTCCACATGAGTATTCTTTAATGCCTTTCTGGTTTTTAAATGACGAATTAGATGAGGAAAAAATTCAAGAATATTTGAATGATTTTATAAAGCATGGTGTATATGGGCTTGTTCCTCACCCCCGTATGGGACTTCCCAGAACTATTGGTTTTATGTCAGAGCGTTGGCTCTATTTCTTAAAAATTATTATTGAATTTGCCCATGCAAAAGATATGAAAATAATTCTTTATGATGAGGGAATGTATCCTTCAGGTTCGTGTGCAGGTAAAGTAGTAGAAAGTAATCCCCGTTTTTCTGCCCGTGCTTTAATTCGTCGTGAAAAAGGTGTCATCCCTTTGAAAGATGATGAAGAATTGGTATTGCTTACAGACAAATATGAATATGTGCATACCCGTTCTATGGGCACCATTCGTGGCGTCCATTTTGGGATGGATGATGGAGAAGCCGAAGCACCCCCTGCAGGGGATATTTTAAATCCCGACGCTGTAAAACGGTTCTTTGAATTAGTTAACGACAGATACTATGCAGAGTTTAAAGATTATTTTGGAAATACAGTCATCGGTATTTTTACAGATGAACCCAATCCTTTGGGTAGAAAACCCATAAAGAACGCTCTTCCATGGACATGGGATATGCTTGATTTTATCTCAAAAAATGTTGGTTATGATTTTAAACCGTGTATCCCTTTGTTGTGGGGAGAAGAATCAAGTGAAGCCCAAAAAGTGAAAAAAGATTTTAACAGAGCAATTCAAAAACGATTGGAATATGCCTTCTATTTGCCTTATAGCAAATGGTGTGAGGAGCATGGCGTTGCACTGACAGGACATCCCAAAGGTCCTATGGATATTCATACACTCAAATACTTCCATATACCGGGACAAGATATTGTCTGGCGATGGGTAGAACCTTTTAATAAAAATAGCATAGAAGGTCCTGAATCCACAGGTCCAAAATGTAGTGCTTCCGCAAAATTACATTACAATCGTAAACGAAACATGAATGAATGTTTTGGTGCATACGGCTGGAATTTTACATACGAAGAAATGGAATGGTTAACGGGTTGGTTATTGGTTCGTGGCGTAGATTTATTAATTCCCCATGCCTTCTATTATTCTATTGAAGGACCCCGAAAAGATGAACGCCCTCCGGATGTGGGTCCTCATAATGTATGGTGGAATAATTATAAAAACTATGCTGATAAATGCAGACGACTATGCTGGTTTGTTGGAGAGGGAACCCCTGTTGCAGATGTCGCCATATTAGCCGATGTGGAATATCTCCCATGGATGGCAAGTCGAGTTCTGTTTGAAAACCAGATTGACTTTTTTTATCTTGATATAGAGACACTCCTGAATACCGCAACAGTGTCTCCTGATGGTATTCAGGTATCTGCTATGAAATATCCATTACTTATCATTGATGATATAGACCAACTTCCCTTGGAACTAACCCAAAAATTAGAGCCTATAATTCAGACAGAAAGAGTTATTACTTATCAGAAATCTTTATCAGAGGTAAAACAACATGCCGACAATCCACAAAAATTGTTAGATTTTATACGAAATAAAATTCAACCCGATGTTCTTTTATATCCTTCAACAGCAAATATCCGGTATTATCATGCGATTATTCAAGGGATTCATGGGTATCTCTTCTTTAATGAAGGCAAAAAGGAAGTACAGGCAAAAGTTAGCGTAAGAGAGAAAGGAGATTTTCTATGGATAGACCCTATAACAGCGGAAGTGAAACCTGTGAACCCTCCAAACCATCTAAAATTGAACTCAGGTGAAATGATTTTATTATTTATATTCCCCCAGAATAATTTACTGACTACATAGGAATGGATAGATGTTAGGATTAACTATTTTTGATTGGGCGGCTATCTTTTTATATTTTTTTATAATTTCTTTTGTAGGTGTCTGGTTTGCCCGAAATATTCGCAACATGCATGATTTTTTTATGGGAGGAAATCGGTTTGGTAAAGTTACAATGGTATTTTTTTCTTTTGGGGCAGGGACCAGTGGTAATGATGCTGTTGGGGTATCTTCAAAGGTTTATACCAACGGTATTTCGGGTATCTGGTATCAATGGCTATGGTTATTTTGCACCCCATTCTATTGGCTTATACCTCCTATATTGAGACGGATGCGTATTCTTACGATGGGTGATTATTTTGAAGCACGATTCAGCCCCGGAGTGGGGGCTCTCTATGCTATTGTCGGGGTAATACAATTAACTGTTAATATCGGGGTTATTCAATTAGGTGCCAGTGCTACAATTGAAGCATTAACAGGCGGGGCTATTCCAAGATATGTCTCTATCCTTTTTATGAGTGTGATTTTTATCCTATACGGTGTAGCAGGTGGACTGGGTGCCGCAATTATTACAGATTTTATTCAAGGGATATTGACAGTCATGTTTTCATTTATGTTGCTACCGCTTGTCTTTCAAGCAGTTGGTGGTATTGAAGGGTTACGAGATAAAATTAGTAATCCGGAAATGCTTCAATTAGTTGCACCGGGGGAAATTAACCTCTTTTATGTTATCGTTCTCTGCTTTAATGCACTGGTAGGTGTTGTTACTCAGCCTCATATTTTAGGAAATTGCTCTGCAGGAAGGACAGAGATGGACGGAAGAGTTGGATTAACGGGGGGGAATCTTTTAAAGCGTTTTTGCACAATTGCATGGGCTTTTACAGGACTTTGTGCTATTGCCTTATATCCAAATTTAACCGGTAAACAAACAGACCAGGTTTTTGGTATGATTGCCCGTGATTATTTGCCGGGAGTCGCTCCTGGATTGTTGGGATTATTTATCTCTGCACTGGTGGCTTCTGTTATGTCCTCATGCGATGCCTTTATGGTTTCTTCATCGGCTTTATTTACACAAAACCTTTATCGGCGTTATTGGGTTAAAGATAAACCTGAACAACACTACATTACGGTAGGAAGAATTGCCTCTATTGTAATTGTAGTAGTTGGAATTCTATTCGCTTTTCAAGTTCCAAATGTCCCCCGTGGATTGGAAATATTCTTTTCCTTACAAGCGATGATGGGACCTATTTTCTGGTTAGGTTTATTTTGGAGACGGACAACACCTCAAGGTGCTTGGGCTTCAACAATCGGGAGTTTTGCAGTGTTTGTTCTTACTTCCCTGCCTGCATTTCAAGGGTGGGCTGTTCAGAATCTTCCTGAGTTTATGTTATGGCAGGAAAAATTGAGGCTCTCCTGGCAAATGACCTTTTATCTGACTACAGGTTTTTCACTGGGTATTCTGGTAAGTTTAATAACAAAACCCGTTTCTGAGGAAAATTTAAATCGGATATACAGATGTTTGTATACTCCAGTTAAGAAAGGGGAAACACATATTGCTCCTTTTACCCTTCCTGAAGGGGTCGAACCTGGTGAACATAAAAAACTTTTACCTTTCAAAAATATAGAAATACCCTATCCTTCCTTACAGGGGATGATTGGCTTTGTAATAATCTGGTGTATTGTAATCGGTATGATTTTCTTTGTAAAACAGGTTGTATAAAAGATAATTACTAAAAGAAATCAATCTTCTTTTTTATCCGATTCAGAATCGTCGTTTTTCTCTAATATAATCAAAAAATCATTATAACTTTTCCCGTGATTGGGCGTAATAGATACCACGGTCCAGCCTTGTTCCAGTAAACGATCTAATTCACTTTTTCCGCGTCCATTGGATTCAATAATCAATGAAGTTTGCATTATTTTCTCCTCCACCGGTTTTTTGACATTTATTTTTTTGGTGAATTCTATAGATAAAAATAATATCGAAAAATCTTTTACTATAACAAATTACAGAGGTGCTTTTTTCAAAAGGTATTCATTAATTGAAGTTCCAAAAGGTTTAATAGAGGATTGTTCGTAAGTTTCCTCTAAATGTTTCTTATGCTCCTCACTAATACGAGCATATTCAGATAGCGAAATTAACACATCTAATTGTTCCAGTTGGGTATAATTTAATCTCTGTGCAGGATTGCCATTATTTAGTAAAATTTGTCTATCCATTTCACCATTATATCTTCGGAGTAAATGTTCCAGTTTCTCAACAGTTAGTACAGATAGAGGTAAAGGAGCGGATTTGTAATATTCTGTAAAACTATCGGGTGACAAAGCCCATTCCAATTTGTTATGTCCTGCCACAGGGGAAGGACCTCCTTCATCGAGATATACGAGAGACCACTGCTTGGTTTTGCTCCATGGCTTATCGGCTGTTTCAGGACGGGTTTTGGGCTTTAATTTGTTATTGTTTAACATCTCGCGAGTAATCTCAAAACTATTCTTTTGCGGCTGAAGCAAGAATATTTCGTAATTGTCTTCGGGAATAAGTTCCTCGAACACCTTTTTACTAAGTGGGCAAAAAGGAAGGTTTTTAAAGTCCCGTGTAAATCCTTCAGGGAACTGCTGAGTATCGTATTCCCTTACATATTTTTGTGTCATTTGCTCTATAGGGACGAGCATATCACCCGTAGCACAGGTTATCATTACTGGATTTGTTATTAAATTTAAGTAAGAAATCGGACTTAGATAATGCCAGCATTCGTGGTTTAAATCTTTGGGAAAGTATTTATAACACATATCCGCCAGAACAATAACACTTGCAAGCACAGGCATTGGAGATTGGTCTATGGGCTTCCCAAATCCTGCGATTTCTCTATTTGCCTCAAAATAGGCAAAATTATATGCCCAATTTACTACAGGCACATCTGCATGAGTGGCAATTACCGGGAATAAATCGGCACTCATTGCCAGAGCCATATATCCTCCCTGACTACCGCCATCAATGAGAATATGAGTTTTGTCAACAATGGGTATCCGTTTTATCCATTGAATAATAGCCCGTGCTAAATTATAGCCATTGCCTAAAGCAGCGTCTATGGGCGATTCTCCATCTGCGGGAGTATAAACCGCGGTTGAAACAATCCAGCCATTTTGTGCCCATTTTTTTGCCCCGCCTATATCCTTTTCATAATGCACATGACAAAATGCCGGTAGTTTATTATTTTCTTTTAATTTGCGAACAGGAACAACAACCCTTGCCAATCCCGTTTTGTTATCGCCTTCAATTCCGATATATGGAACACGGACTGTAATAATTTGATAGTTCCAATCCCCTTTAACGGAAACCACCTCAACCCCGTGTTCTAACTGAGTCTCACTATTGATTATCGGTTCTACTGCACAAGCCGTATGAGTAAAAATGAATATCAATAGGATAAATTGTGCAAACATATATTTTGAAAAGAGAAAAAAACTTTTCATTGGTATTCTCCTATCATAGAGGTTTTATTCGGATATTTCTAAACCTGCAATAATTTCCGTGGTCAGTCAATCCGATAAATCCTTTCCGTAGACGATATTTTAACTCTTCAATTTCATCAAAATTAATGTCCTGCACCACCTGTCCATTCAAGGTTACTTTAACATACGGTCCATTACAAATAATTTCAAGGTCGTTCCACTGCCCTTCAGGTTTCATTGCTTTTACTTTCGGCGGAACTACTTTGTATATAGCACCCGTCGTATCATCGGTTAATGAGGTTGTATCGCTATCACCTAATATTTGCACTTCAAACCCAATTTTAGACGCTCTACTCCCGCGTGGAGCCCTAACCCATACACCCGTATTGCCTCCTTTCTCTATCATCCATTCCAATCGTAAAATGAAATTATCATATCGTTCACAGGACATTAGTGCCTTACCCCCCTTACTTTTCCATTCAATAAACCCTTCAGGATTAACTGCAAAACAATCATGATTATCCCCTAAATACCACCATCCATTCATTGTTTTCCCATCAAATAAAGGAACAAAACCTTCCTGTCGTTCTTGTTCACTTAATAAGGATAGTGCAGAATTTGTATCCAGATTTGTGCAGGGTGTGTATTTTGCATAACTCTCTTCTATACGATTGAGGTTTTCCTTGGTGTAGGGCAATAAGAAGTGAACTTTTCCGATTTGTTCTTCGGGAGCAACAGAAAATATGACTTTTTCTTTGGGTAATTTTGTTTGCGATATATCTTCGGTAAGGATTAAATCTGCATTCTGTTTAGAAACAATGACCCAATATTTATTAATCTTCTTCATTGCTTTTGTCCATTCGTCTGCATAAGGTCCGTCCGTCCAATAGACAATAGTTAATAGTCCCTTAAAATTCTGTTTGATTATATTTAACAAGGGGTTCTTCTTATTAGGTTGCGAATTCGGAGCAATTCTCAAAATAACAGTCATATATTGGTCTTTAGCGCGGTTCGCATAAGTTTTGATTGTTTCCAAATCCTGAGTGTCTACAGAGGTAGAATTGGGGTCTCGAAGTAAGTCCATAGCAAGGCTATTCCCTCCAACCTCTCCAATACTGGCTAACAACGGTATCATTGTTTTTAATTCAGTACCTTGTCTGGCGGTATCAGGCGCATAAAAACACTGGAGAATATAGGTTTCTTTCCCACGATATAAAACACCTTTTTTCATGCTAAAATCTCTATCCCCAAATATAATGGAGTAGCAGGCGGTGTTAAGCAATAGAAGTATTAAAGGTAATACAAAAAATAGTAGGTTAGTTTTGTTTTTCATGGTTAACTCCTTGAATAGATATATGATCATGATTCAGTTCTTGAAACACATTATACGACTTTAAAGGATGTCTAAGATGAAATGTTATAAAAGAGCATATAAAAGGTAGAATTTTCTTCTCGAACAAAGACAGAAATGCCTTGTTTTCATAAGGGATATTCAACGGGTCTTCAAGATATTGTAATAATTGCAAACCACGGACCTCTTCACTATTTAATGTTTTATCGGATTTGCAATTATCACACACGACACCCCCTTGTAATGAAAAATGTAGCACCTCTTTTATTGGCTTTCCACATCGAACACATATATGTAATTGAGGTTCAATCCCATTATGGATTAATATCTGCCATAAGTGCCAGCAAGTAAGAAAAACAGCATGTTCACCAGTTATAGTCGAATTGCTGATGTGTTCAAATGCTTTACAAACTTGTGTGTAAGTTTTCAAAACTTTCTGTTCCGTTTCTGTCATGGAAAAGGCTGTTTCTAAAATAAGACTTGCGAGAACCTGCTTTTTTATGTCCCTTTTTAATTCGGGGTAACTATCAATCAAATTAACCTCTGTTAAAGTTTGCACCTCGCGGGTAGATTTCCATGTGTAAAAAATCTCAACTCGATTTAATCGGTCTAAAGAAAAACTCCAGGGATTATTTTTTCGGCGAACCCCTTTGGCTATACAAGACATTTTCCCTCTATGTGCCGTTAGAAATTGGATAATTCGGCTTGTTTCACTATAATCGTATAAATGGACGATAAAAGCCTCTGTTTGATTTGCTGACATGAGATTTATCTATTTTAAAAATTGTATTAATCTATAATCTTTTTTCCCAAGACGGATAACCAATAATGAACCACCAAGAAGATAGTTTTCATTTAATCGTAAGGTATCTTCTGTTACTCGTTCGTTATTTATATATAAACCTCCATTTTTAATAAGTCGTTTCCCTTCTCCTTTGCTTTCCAATATCCCTGTATTTATCAGTAAATCCAATAGAAACTGATTTTCTGTAATATAATTTATTGGAGCTTCTGCATGAGGAACATCACTGAAAACATCTTCCAGTACTGAAAGTTCTAATTGGTGCAAATCTCCTCCGAACATTGCTTCACTGGCACGAATAGCACTCTGGAGAGCAGTTTCCCCATGCACCATTCTTGTTATTTCCCTTGCTAACGCCTTTTGTCCCGCCCTTTTGTGGGGTTCTGTTTGAATCTGTCTTTCTAATTCCTCTATTTCTTCTGCAGATAGTAGTGTGAAATAACGCAAATATTTGGGAGTATCTGCATCTGCCTGATTAATCCAGAATTGATAAAAGCGATAGGGGGTTGTTTTATTTGCATCAAGCCAGATATTCCCAGACTCCGTTTTCCCAAATTTTGTGCCATCTGCTTTTGTAACCAGAGGGAGCGTTAATCCATAGGTCTCTTTTCCTAACAATCGGCGAGTTAATTCCATACCAGAAACAATATTGCCCCATTGGTCAGACCCACCTATTTGAAGTCGGCAATCAAAATTCTTGCACAAATGCAGATAGTCATAAGATTGTAAGAGACAATATGTAAACTCTGTATAAGAAATTCCATGTTCACGGTCTTCCAATCTCTGCCGTATAGCATCTTTTGTTAGCATAACATTCACACTAAAATGTTTTCCGATATCCCTTAAAAAGTCCAATAGATATAATTCACAAAGCCAATCCGCATTATTAACCATGATAGCCGGGCTATCTCCCTCAAAAGAGATAAAGTGGGAAAGTTGTTTTTTTATCCCCTGAGCGTTCTTCTCGATATCCTCTTTACTTTGAAGTTGCCGTTCATCCTTTTTACCACTCGGGTCACCTATAAGCCCAGTTCCTCCACCTACAAGAACAATAGGCTTATGTCCCCATCTTTGAAAATGAACCAAGCCCATAATTGGTAATAAACTACCAATATGTAAACTATCGGATGTAGGGTCAAAACCGCAATACAATGTAAACTTTTCTTGATGTAGTTTTTCTGCAAGTTCCGGATGTGTTGTCTGGTGTATCATTCCACGCCATTGAAGTTCTTCAAATAAAGTTTTAAATGCCATAACTACTTATCCTTTAATAAAACAAAAAAGAATTGTTAAAGACCGATTATAGTATAATATGAGAAAAGAACCGATGAATGTATAAATTATAACAATTTTATATTATAGTTTTACATTAGGAGGTTTGTGTCTAAAACAACAAGAATCCCAAAAATATAAGGAAATGAGACATTTTTATTAGGAAAAATGTTGACAAAAGACATTAAAAAATTATACTATTTTAGTATGTTATAAAATAAAAATATTGTTGAAAAAACTTGACAAAAAACAAAAAAAATAGTTTTAATAGAACTTTTCATATTCACAATTCAATAACTGTGTTTTATGCAATTAAAGAAGATAGGATTTAAGTTTATGGAAAGAAAAAATATCTTATATCCCGTGGTAGTATTTTTACTTTTGGCACTTGTTATAGGAGGGGTGAGTTGTAAAAAACCACCTGCCAATAAAGAACCGATTGCACAATTTTCTGCCTCACCCAAAGAAGGAAATGAACCTTTAATAGTCCAATTTAATGACCTTTCGGTATCGGAAGACTCTCCCATAGTATCATGGTATTGGGATTTTGGAGATGGGGAAACCAGTAACCTGCCCAATCCAAGAAAAACTTATTATCACAATCCGAAAGATGGCAATAACCCCAGTCTATATACAGTGCGATTAATTATCTCTACAGGTAGAGGTCTTACAGAACGAAAAGAAGTTAACTATATTCGAGTAAATCCGGGTACAACCTTCTCCGTCATTGACCCTAATCAGACTGTATATAATGGTGTTGCTTCCGGTTATGGCGTAAATATCAGAGTTCCTAAAGGTGCTCTTTCTGGAAAAACCACCTTCAGCATTTACGAAACGAAAGAAACCAAACAATTTAGTTTTACAGAACCGATGGAATTGGTATCTTCTTTCTATCGTATTGCCCACAATGCAAAAACAGAAAATCTTTTTGCAAAAAGTAGCGATAACAAAATCGTCTCCACGACATTAGAAATTCCTTTGTTCCCCGGTGAAGAAAGTAGAACCGACCGTCCCTCAAATCGGTATTTAATTCTGGCTCTTTTAGATAACGGTTCAATAGTCCCTATTTTAGGGGAAAAACGAGCGAATTATGCTATTGCTCAAATCACAGGGTTACCTTATCAGGCGACCTATGTTGTGGGATTTTTCCCAACTGCATCAATTATTGATGTCCCTATAACAGTACCTGAAGATGCAAAATTAAGTTATCCATGGAATCTTAAATGGCGTATTTTTGGTTCAATGCCTGTAATTAAACAACTGGTTGCCTTAGAAAAAGGAAGCATGGAAAATCCTAATTCCTTTTATAATGAAAACTTTTCAGATGCGGTAATATCCGATAGTCTGACAAAACTTGGCGGTAAAATAGCAGGAGTTTATGTCGAGTATCTTGCATCGGGAATGAGAAATCCCATCTTAGTAGACCATGACGGAGCCTATGGTATTGTTTTCTTTAATATGAACTCCAACTATACATCAGAATATGAGGATTTTAATCAGCTTGCAATTGCAAACCGTAGATTTGGGAATATTGTTGTTGACCCGAAACAACTTTTAATGGTATCTATTCATAATGCATTAACTGCTCTGAATGATACAACCAACACAGATATAAAACAAAAATTTACACCTTATAACATTTTTGCACAGTATCTTTTCTATTCTTGTTTTGATAACTATCAATTCCCTGACCTCACAATTCCGGACCCGTCAAATATTGATATATATGGAAAACCGCAAATGGTTTCATACTTTAAAGGAATTCGCGAATCTATTGCTATTTATTTAGGGCAACGAGCAGACCGTATTGTTGAAGAGATTGAAACAAAATCAACAAAAGCCGATACTGCCCAGACATGGGCTCGTTCTTTTGAAAAAAATGAATATCTTGATTTATCACAGGCTCTTTTCCAGCCCGTTTCGATGAAAACGAAAAATTATTATAATGCGGGACATGAGTTTTGGGTATATCTCGAACGAAAACTTACAGATATCCCGATTATAGCTTTAATTGGCGCGTCAGGTGACCCTTATGGTGGTTTTCTTCAAGAATTGGAAAAAGTGTTCAAAGAAAGTATCAAACCTCAACAAGTATTAAATTATGAATTAGCAACTACACTTACTTATGCCACTTTGGACGCTGTAATTCATGCCGCGACAGATGAAGAAGAAAGATTATCGGATTTGTATTGGTATTATGTTCGCGGTAGGTCTGCAGAAAAATTTGAAGAAACCGTATTGCGTAATTCTGATAATAAGAACAAACCCTTTGTATTTAATGAAGAACGCTTTAATTCAGTCGGTGTCCCTTCTCGGGAAAACCCTGCTCCAACAGACAAAGTAACTATTAATGCGTCAACCATTCCTGAACTGGCATCCGTACTACCATTTTCATCTCGTGCCATAAAGATAAATATAAATCCTCTTGCTGATACAGCACAGGTTGTGTTCAATCCAACCGAATGGACTGCAGATGATAATGGCTACAGTCTGAAATTCGCCGTCTATCATCCGTTGAGAAAAAAAGTTTTTACTTTAGATGAGAATGGAGAAGATACGAACGGTGATGGAGTGCTTGACACAATAAATATGCAAAGATTCGTGCCTACAGAAGACGAATGTTTTGATTATTTATATTTGTTAGTAAGTAATGTCAGTTTGACGACGGTCAGTCCTATCAATGTTGCTTTACAAACCAAAGCTCCCAGTTCTGTGCCTGAAAATCAAATACTGAAAAAATTTGTTCAGATTTGTGACCCCTATTATGATTATGAATTATTACGAACCGCTTCATTCCCTGCTTTTGGTATCTCTTCATACCTGCTGGAAATGACATCCGGCATGTGGAGAGGGTCTCAAGAATTATACAACGCTCAGCCCTGGAAGCATTATCTTACCATTATAGAACCCTCTATTGTATTGCATGACAAAGCAATATTGCTGATTACGGGTGGTTCTACGGGCAGTGAACCTGATATTACAGACCAAGCAGAAATGGTCCTGCCTTTTGTATCTGCTACTGGAACAATAGCCGTTCTCCTGAAAGCGGTTCCCAATCAACCCTTACAATTTATTGACGAAACCAAAAAGAGAGTTGAAGATGGGATTATAGCATACAGTTACGATAAGTATATGGATGGATATAAGGCAAGGGAAGCAGATATTACCTGGCCTGTGCTTTTACCTATGGTCCGTTCTGCAGTTCGTGCTATGGATACAGTCCAGAAATTTACAAAAGAAGAAAAACCGGGACGCCGATATGAAATTAATAATTTTGTAGTAACAGGTGCATCCAAACGCGGTTGGACTACCTGGTTAACCTCTGCGGTTGACCCACGAGTTTGTGCTGCAATGCCTATCGTAATAGATGTGTTAAACATGCCCTATCAGATTGAGCATCATTATTATTCATACGGTGAAAGGTTTTCACCTGCTTTGATTGATTATGTGTCGTTTGGTATCTTTGACCGATTAGGGACACCAGAAGGCAATTCTTTGTGGAAAATTGTTGACCCCATTAATTATCTTGACTCTTTGACCATGCCCAAGTTTATGTTGAATTCAACCGGGGACCAATTCTTCCTACCTGATTCCGCAAAATTTTATTTTAATATGTTAAAACCTAACATTACCCTTACGAATGGTGTTGTATATCCTGATAATGCATACTTATATTATGCACCGAATACAGACCATGGATTGGTATCTTCCAACGCTCTTGACTTAGATGAAAATTCATATAGAGCATTATTAGCCTTCTACCTTTCCGTAATTAATAATCGAGAAAAACCTAAATTTGTCTGGTGGGTTGAACAGGATACTACGGAAACAAATATAAAGAAAAGGGCTTTCCGCATTCGTTTGGATACAATTACCAAACCCAAAGAGGTTTTGTTATGGCAGGCAACAAATAAGAACACAAGAGATTTTCGTTTAAGTACAATAGGTCTGGGATGGTCAAGTAGTAAATTGAAACCATTCTGCGAAGAATGTGGGGGAGATCCCGGCTTTGACGCAGAAGCAATTATTGATACTACTACCAACAATGAAAAATCGTATGTTTCAAACTTTGAGACAATGAATGAGGCAAAGTCCATCCTCGGTAAGATTCAGGATGCCGATAATCAAAAGGTGCTTTATTTAGAAGGTGCTCCCTATCAAATGGGATACCAATACGGTTCCTTGCTCAAAGACGAAATCATCAAATTTGTTCAGAATGAAAACTATGCTGCTTTTACATCTGAAGATGAACAGTTGGCTGTCCAGTTGAAAAAGGATATGCCTTCTATTTGGACTGAGATTACACAAGGTATCGCCGATGGCTCTGGTCTCCAATACGAACAATTGTTAAAGGCTCATATTTCATGGTGGAAATCTGGGACTATAAACAATGGAATGGATAAAACATCCATTGTTTCAGTAAATAACGGCAAAGAAAATAGCACATTACTATTAACTCTATGGAAATCGGATAATCAAGAAGCGTTTATAACTATAGACCCCATAGGGTTACTTGCTATGAACATAGTTATAAAAGCCACAGGAGAATCAATCTCTATTGTTAATAATGCAACAGAACCATTGGCAAATAGTATCAACAAAATACAATTTGTTATGGATTGGTTAAACACATCCATTCCTATAACAGGAACTGAAATGAATAATTCAGAGATTGATTTGTTATATGCCAACAAAGAATCTTTCTATGCCGTAGATTTAGATGGTGCAAAAATAAAATCTATAAGTGTGGCGAACTCCACTATATCTGAAGATAAAAATTGGATGGCAAAATATACACCGTCCAATCAGACAATTTCGCTCCCATCTGAAAATAACGACTATAACTCTCTGACCGTTGCATCTATTGTTGATACTATGGCTAATTTCACCATAGGCAAAGACAATACAATGCCGATAAATCAACAAAATACCTCCATTCAAATACTGAAAACGAATATTGCAGATAGTACCAAATCTTATATCTCAGCAGAAGGAGAAGGCGAAGAAGAACCCCCATGTATTTGTGAGTTTGGAGAAAATGAAATTATCCCGTATGTCGGTACTGTTGAAGTGCCCGAACAGGGATGGACAGCATTCTTTATTCAAATTCGATTCCCCGGTCCGGAACCTTATGTGCCAGAACTTAAAGATTTAGATTATGTGTTTAGCACTCGTGTTGTTGTCGTCCCCGATACATATCCCAAACAATAAAATATAAAGAAAATTAATATAAAAAACACGATACATGACGAATGGTATCGTTTTAATATTTGGTTAAATAGGGGAAATAAAACATATTCCTTCGGACATGTATAAAGGTAAAGAGAAAGGGGGTATATTTGCAATGTTATCGTATGTCCGCGTCAAACCATTTCAATACAGCCATAATTCCACGGGCTCTGCGGAGCATTGTGGCTTTCAATCCTTTCTGACGCAGTTTTACCTTCGCTTCCTGACGATTTTTAGCAATAACAACTCCGCCAATAAATGATTTTTCAAAATCACCTTCTGCCCGTATGGCATGATATTCGTAAATTGCCATACTCTTTTACTCCTTATATTTGGAGTTAAATTTATTTATTGATTATAGCACAATTATTTGGTGTTGTCTACTTGTTTTTGTTTATCTATTTCCTCTACCCGTTTTAAAATTTCTGGTAGAGTTTTACCAACAGGCCCTTCAATAAATATGTCCGTTACTGACTCCGTAAATGGTGTTCTTTGCAAATTAAACTCAATAATCACTGCACCCCATTGTTTTGCAGTATAGGGGAGAGATGCCGCAGGATAAACCTGAGCCGATGTCCCGACAACTAACATAATTTCACAACTTTTGGCTAATGTTTCGCCCATAAATAATGCCTGAGAAGGAATAGGTTCGCCAAATAGAACCACATCAGGCTTCATATATCCCCCGCACTCACAACGAGGTGCCCCATGATTCCGATGAGATAGACTCATCGGTCTTTTTCGCCAACAGGCTGTGCAGGAGAGCATTTGAGCATTACCATGATATTCAACTACTGTTTTGCTTCCTGCGGAATAGTGTAAATTATCAATATTTTGTGTAATTACTGCTACCAGATGACCTAATTCCTCTAACCGTGCAAGGGCAATATGAGCAGGATTTGGTTTTGCTTTTGCAAGCGTATCTCCAATTTCGTAGAACAACTCCCATACCTTATCCGGATTATCCAGAAATGCTTCGTATGTAGCATATTCCTCCGGTGGAAAACGAGACCAGAGCCCACCTTCACTTCGAAAATCCGGAATTCCACTTTCAACAGAAATTCCTGCACCTGTTACGGCTACTACATTTTTGGAATTAGCAATTAACTCTGCAGATTTTTCAATAAGTTCATTCATAGTTATGGTTCAATCCTTTCTAAACCATGCATATAAGGTCTTAAAACTTCGGGAACGACAACAGAGTGGTCTGGTTGTTGATAATTTTCCAGAATGGCAACCGCAGTTCGTCCGACGGCAAGACCCGAACCATTGAGGGTATGCACAAATTCTGGCTTTTTGTCTCGCTTAAAACGAATATTGGCTCTTCGTGCCTGAAAATCGGTGAAATTCGAACAGGAACTAATTTCACGGTAACAATTTTGTCCCGGTAGCCATACTTCCAGGTCATAAGTTTTGGAAGCAGAGAAACCTAAATCTCCCGTGCACAGAGTTACTACTTGATAGGGGAGACCTAACAACTGCAAGATATGTTCTGCATCCTTTGTTAATTTTTCCAATTCGTCCCACGATTCTTCAGGACGCGTAAATTTCACAAGTTCTACTTTGTTGAACTGGTGCTGTCGAATCATACCCCGCGTATCTTTTCCATACGAACCCGCTTCACTACGGAAACATGGAGTATAAGCCACATATTTTATAGGGAGCATTTCATCAGATAGTATTTCATCACGATGGATATTTGTTACAGGAACTTCCGCCGTCGGAATTAACCATAAATCAAAATTTTCTATATGGAATAAATCCTCTGCAAATTTAGGTAATTGTCCTGTTCCTTGCATCGTCGCAGAATTTACGAGAAACGGTGGCAAAACTTCCTTATAGCCATGTTGGAAAGTATGCACATCTAACATAAAATTGATTAATGCCCTTTCCAACAATGCCCCGGCACCTGTCGAAAGAGCAAATCTTGTCTTCGCAATTTTTACGGCACGGTCAAAGTCGAATATTTTCAGATATTCTCCCAATTGAACATGATCCCACGGTTCAAAATCAAATTTTTTGGGTTCTCCCCATTTTCGTTCTATGCGATTATCCGAAGAATCTTTTCCAACTGGGATACTTTCATGGGGTAAGTTCGGGAGTGTTAATAATATCTGTTCCAGTTGCTCGTCATACGATTTTAATTCTTCTTCTAATTGAGCAATATTCTGTTTAATTTGGCTCATGGAATTTAACAAATCATCCACATTTTCTTTTTGTCTCTTTTTCTGAGCAATAGTTTCACCTGTCCGATTTTGCTCTGCCCGCAATTGTTCGCATTGGTATAACTTTTCCCTGCGAATGCGGTCTATTTCCAAGAGTTCTTCCAATCGAATTTCTTTACCTCGTTTATCTAAGGATTCTCTAACCTTGCTCGGGTCAGAACGAATAAGTTTGATATCTATCATAAACAATCCTTTTTGCTCACTATTATTCCAGATTAATTCCTAAAACTTTTAATATTCTTGAAAATTCATCATTATTAAAATAAGAAACTTCAATTTTCCCTTTTCCAGAATTTCTATGTTTAATATTAACTTTGGTTCCTAATCGTCGGCATAATTGCTGTTCGATTTCTACAATCTGTATATTTTTAGTCTTTTTAGATGTAAGAGGTTTCTTTTTGGTATCTTCCTTTAATCGGGCTACCCATTGTTCTGTCTGACGAACGGATAGTCCCCGTTCTACAACTTGTTGTGCAATTTGAACTATAAATTCCGAATTAGGCAGACCTAATAATGCCCGCGCATGTCCCATCGTCAATGTCCCCTCAACAACCATATTTTGCACTGCTACCGGGAGAGAAAGAAGTCTTAATGCATTGGATATTGTAGAGCGGTCTTTACCTATTGTTTCTGATAACTGTTCTTGGGACCAGTTAAATCGGTTCAAAATGGATTGATAGGCTTCTGCTTCTTCAATAGGATTTAAATCTTCCCGCTGTATATTTTCAATCAATCCTAATAAAATGGATTCATCATCGGATATATTACGACATATTGCCGGAATTTCTTTCAGTCCAGCCAAAATACATGCCCGCAATCTTCGTTCGCCACAGACCAACTCATACTTATCTCCTATCTTGCGGACAATTACAGGTTCCTGCAATCCATGCTGCTTTATGGAATCGGCTAATTTCTGTAAGGACTCCTCATTAAAAGTTTTCCGTGTCTGAACCTTACTGGGTGTAACCTCTGTAGGATTTAATAGAAGTATTTGTTTTTCGGATATTTTCTCTTGTGGGGTGGCAGATGCCCCTTCTGTCGTTTCCTCTGTTCGTATCGGACCTAATATTGCATCCAGACCTTTTCCTAATGCTTTCTTCTTATTGGGATTCACGGGATATTATCTCCTTTGTTAACGCAATATATGCCTGAGCACCGAGAGATTTTCCATCATAATAGATTACAGGTTTCCCAAAACTGGGTGCTTCACTTAAAGTCACATTTCTTGGGACTATCGTCTGGAAAACCTTATTTCCTAAATATTGTTGCACTTCACTGACAACCTGCCGTGAAAGATTTGTATGCTGAAACATAGTTAGCAATATTCCCGAAATTTCCAGATTGGGATTAAAATTCTCTCGAATTCGTTTTACCGTTTGCAATAATTCCCCCAATCCTTCTAATGCATAATACTCACATTGCAACGGAACAATTACTTTTTGAGCAGATACCAGTCCATTAATGGTCAATAAACCTAAGGCAGGTGGACAATCTATAATAATATAATCAAAGTTGGAGATTATGGGCGATATAGTCGTTCTTAATTTATATTCCCTATTATCCATCTCAATTAATTCCACTTCTGCTCCTGCTAATGAACTATTAGAAGGAATTAGATATACATTTTTGTATTCTGTATTTCTTATGGCATCCTGTATGGGTAAATCCAAAAGTAAAGCAGAATAAGTTGTATGTTCTAATGTATGTTTGTTAAAACCAAGTCCCTGTGTCGCATTGCCTTGAGGGTCAAGGTCAATAAGAAGCGTCTTATAACCTTCATTACCAAGGCAAGCAGATATATTTACAGCACTTGTTGTTTTTCCTACACCGCCTTTTTGATTGGCGAAAGCAATAATGACACCCATAGCCTTATCTTTTGTAAAAAGGTAAAATCTCGCATTTATTAGATATAATATCAGTTATGGAAATCGTATGACAAAGACAGACATTTTATCAAACCTCGATAATAAATAGAAAGAGTATGTTTCATCCCTATTTCCCTTACAGAGAACCTTTGAATTTAGGTGGAATCTCCTGCCTATCCGAACAGATTATTCAGGCATTAGAACCATGGCTAACACCTGAACGAATAGATAGAATTGATGATGTATTACAAAATAGAACTTATACCATTTTACCTGTTTTAGATGGATTGTATGACATCGGTAATATGAATGCTGTCCTGCGGACTTCGGAATCTTTTGGCTTTCAAGCAGTGCATATCATCGAAACCAGCGCCAAATATCGTGAGGCAAATCGGGTTGCTCAGGGTGCCGAAAAATGGCTCGATATTTTTCGCTGGAAAAATCCATTAGACTGTGTCTTTTTTTTGAAAGAAAAAGGATATAAAATTTGTGTTACTTCATTAGATTCCCCAAAGACAATTAACGAGGTGGACTTTTCAATTCCAACGGCTATTATCTTTGGAAATGAGCACGAAGGAGTTTCAAAAGAAATTATCCATCAGGCAGATGAAAATATTATTATCCCGATGTATGGATTTACCCAAAGTTTCAATATATCCGTAGCCGCTTCTATTACCCTGTATCATGCTTTTCAGAAGCGTATGGAACTATTTCAATCCAATGGTGATTTATTTGAAGACGAGAAACAAATATTAAAGGCGATTTTCTATTGGAAATCTCTCTCCCGTGCAAAAGAAATTGTGTCCCATGCATTAAAAAAAGATTTCATCATATAATTAGGGTTGAATATTTAGGTTACAAATACGATAAACTATAAGTTTGAAATATAAAATAAATATTGAAGGAGGAAAAAATATGTGCCGTTCTTTACTAAATTTTGTTTCTGTGCTATCCCTTGTCCTAATCCTTATCCTTGTTTTGGGTTGTGAAAGCAAACCACAAGGACCCTCGAATCCTCCTTCCACCACTTCTCAGAAAGAACAACCTGCATCCCCTTCTGCTAAGAAGATTAAAGTGGCTTTTATTACCAATAATGCATCAGATTTCTGGAAGATTGCAGAAGCAGGTACGAAAAAAGCCTCACAGGATTTCGGTGTAGATGTGATTTTCAGAATTCCTTCCGCCGGTACCGCAGAACAACAGCAACAAATACTGCAAGACCTGATTACATTAGGCGTTGCAGGTATTGCCATTAGCCCCAAAGACCCTGAAAATCAAACAGAGATGCTAAATGAAGCGGCAAAGAAAACGAACCTTATAACCCAAGATAGCGATGCACCAAATAGTTTAAGGAAATGTTATATTGGAACGAACAATTTTGATGCAGGAGTTGAAGCGGGAAAACTTATACAGGCATGTACTCCGCCGGGCTCCAAAATTATTATTTGTGTAGGCACATTAGATGCACAGAATGCACGAGACCGATTGGAAGGTTTAAAAAAACAAATTGAATCTACAGGGCAACAGATTATAGACATACGCACAGACGAAACAGACCGAGCCAAAGCAATTGCTAATGTTCAGGACGCTTTAGTGCGTTATCCCGATGTTGCGTGTTTTGTCGGTCTATGGAGTTATAATGGTCCCGCCATTTTGAATGGCGTTCGTGATTCAGGCAAATTAGGGCAGGTTAAAATTGTTTGCTTTGATGAAGAAGATGAAACACTACAAGGCGTAAAAGATGGACATATCTACGGGACCGTTGTGCAAAGGCCCTTTGAATTCGGATACCAATCTGTCCGTATTTTGAAAGAACTGGCAGAAGGAAATACATCCAGTATACCGGAAAGTAAACAAATTTTTATTCCAACCTTATCCGTGACCAAAGAAAATGTAGATTCGTTCTGGTCCGAACTAAAACAGATTTTAGGTAAATCGTAAATATAATTCGGGATTAAAAGGAATGAGAAAAGCATTAGGTTTAGTCGGTCTTATTATTGTCTTATGTATATTGGCATATTCATGGGAATGGTTTCAGTGGTATCGTCATAGTAAAGATTTAGGAATTTCTTTTTCCAGTAATTTTTTATCTCTTACAAACTTTAAAAATTTATTACCATGGATAGGATTGTTCGGGATATTAGCACTGGCTCAATCTATAGTTATTATTACGGGTGGGATAGACCTATCCATCGGGAGTGTTGTGTGTTTGGTTTCCGTTATTTCCTGTATCCTTATTGATAAAGGACAGGGCTGGTCTCCATTCCTGATTTTTCCCTTTGCCTTATGCATTTCTGTCCTGATTGGTATATGGCATGGAACGCTCATTTCTTACTTTAATATTCAGCCTTTTGTTGTTACCCTCTGTGGGTTGTTTGCATACCGAAGTTTTGCCCGTTTCTTTGCCGGGGATACAACTCAGGGATTTGGAAATGCTTTGCCTAATTGGAAATGGCTGGGAAAAGGAACACTTTTAGATTGGTTCCCTTCGCTTCAACCTTCTGCAGGTGCTCCTTCCTCTACACTTGCTTTACTCATGGATTTAATCGCTGCTCCTCTGGTAATTATGATTCTTTTTACCATTATTGTGGGACTTTTTTTACACCTTTCACCTATGGGCAGGCATCTTTTTGCTTTAGGTGCTAACGAGGAATCGGCTCGCTTTAGCGGCATTCAGACACATCGATTAAAATTATTAGCGTATGTTATTTGCAGTCTCATTGCAGGTATTGGAGGACTTTTATTTGCTTTTAAGGTAAATTCCGTCCAGCCCTCTGATTTTGGTAGTTTTTACGAATTATATGCAGTTGCAGGCGCCGTTTTAGGAGGATGTAGTCTCCGTGGTGGAACAGGAAATGTAATCGGGGTTATCTTAGGTATTGCTCTTATTATGGTTCTACGCAATCTCGTCAATATTTTAGGTATCCGCAGTGAATTAGAATATGTCGTTATTGGTGGCGCTATCCTGGCAGGTGTTTGTGCCGATGAATTCTTTATGCGACGGTCACAGAAAAAACGGACTATAGAAGCAAAATGAATATGCAAAACGAATACTACATCTATAAAGGGCTTTTAAACAAAATCAAAGAACCACCAACCTTAGAAGAACGGGAGAAATGTTCCAGTATTACATTTTATGCAGAAGATTTAATGAAATGGTCTTTGGAGGATGACCCGGGAGAAGAGGAATGGAAAGGTATTCCTGCTAAAAGAATGATAGAAGAAATAGACGGGGAAAAAGTCTTAAGATGGACAGGTGATTTTAGCGGGCTGCGAAGATTAAATTTTTTAAAGGATATGGAAAAACCCAGTTTTTGGGTTCCATTAAGCACTCGAACCAGTTCCGTTCCGCATTTTCCCATTAGTCAAAATAGACACCCCATTGTTGAAATATCCTATCGTATGCAATACGGTAAGTGTCTTCCTGCGTGGACATGGCATTATACAACAGGTCAATTTTTTGAATTTCTGGATATGGATTTTAAGTGGACTACAGTAGCAAGAGCATGGTGTTTTAATAGTTTCCCCAGAAAGATGGAAAACTTCGCCCTTCGCTTGTATTCCTTTACAAGAACAAAAGAGACAATGTATATACGCAGTATCCGTTTTCGTGAGCCTACCGAAAAAGAAAAAAGTCTGCTTAATAAAAAGGATATTTTACAATTAGGTAATGAAAAACCTATCCATTATCCTGTATTAGATAACTTTTTCCCTATAGGAGCCTATATTAATGCAAATACAGCAAGAAATATGTCCCATCTTCTAAAAATAGACCTGGCTTCTTATCTGGATTTATTATTTGAAGATATGTCTTTACATTACCATAATGTTGCTTTTGTGGAAAAATTTTACGATTTTCTACCGGGCGACCAGGAAGTTATCTTTGAGACTTCCAGAAAACACAACATAAAATTAATCATCTCTTTAGAAGAAGAAAATGTACTCCTTGACCCTACAAAGGTAACATCATTTATTAAAGAAAAAGAACATTCAATTAAGAGATATGCTACCGAAGAAAATCTATTCGGATGGGTCATCAAAGAAAATCCCTCCGATGCTGAAGTGGATGCTTATATACAAATCAAAAAGAAAATAGAACAAATAGATGAAAAGCACCCTGTCATTTACCTTACCAGAGAAGCCAATGCATTTCCTCTATATAGCCAATTTTCTTCGATTGCCGGGATAAGTCATTGGAAATCAAAAAATCCATGGGAATTGGGACATGTCCTAAAAACGCATATAAAATTTATTAATGGACAACACTTGTGGGCAATTGGTCCTACTTTCGTTTTTGGCTCTGGTGCCCCTATATGGAATTCTGCACCAGAAATACGACTTATGATTAATCTGGCAATATCCAGCGGTGTTCGTGGATGGTTGAGTTATACATACCATAATATACCCCTGTGGTCAGGAGGTGAATGTCAGCGTTCTTTAACTGGACCCTTCCTGACTTTTAGTGATGTGTGGGAAGAATTAGGAGGCAGGTTAGGACGATTTTATTCTCTTGCCTCTTTGGTTATGTCCGCAAAACCTACAAACCCACCAGATTTCTCACCTGATATCCAATCACGAAAACATCCCCGTTCCAGATGTCCCGATAATGTTGATATTTTGTTACATACATGGATGAAGGGAGAAAATTTCTGGCTATTTTATCTTGTGAATCAAGACACATCGGAAGTAACAGGAACTAATGTCAATTTTCGTTCTGCTTTACCCGAACAGTACCGTGCTTACGATGCTACTCAATTTGTCCGCTCCTATCAATGGGAAGAACTGCCGATGTCTTTTCATCGAGAAATGTTTCCCGGACAGGGACAAATCATACTAATTGCTACCCCTGAAGAATGTCAGCGTTGGGGGGAAATAATTATGCAACGGATTTTCGATTATATCGAGCAGCAGATTTTTATTAATGTAGAATTGCTTAAACCTTATGTATCATCTGTAGAAAAAATAACCGATAAGGTAAAAGAACTAAAAGAAAAACAGTCCATGAATACCTTGCAAAAAATGGTAGAAATAAAAAATCAAGTAACAAATACCATATACTCAACAGAAGATATATATAAAGTACGGGGGAAACTTTTTGAAGTCGGGGCTATTTTATGTGCCTGTGATGGTGTATTGTGTCGTTTGTTGAGCGAAGGGAAAAGCACCGTCGTAGAAAAATATAAAGAGGATGTATTAAAGTTAGCAGGCGAGTTTATAGAATACCGCATAGGGGTTCGTGAAGGAAAAGGAAAAAAATTTCTTACCTATATCGAAAAAACATCAGAACGACTTTCTACAATCTTACAAGAATTACGGCAGAATGTAAGTTCATAGAAACATACAGCACGGTGAACAGATTTATTACCCCTCTAACTTTTTCCCAAGTCTTTTAAAAGCAGGAGCAAGGGATAAATATGCCGACTTATATTCCTGATACCAGAATTCATATTCCTCACTGTTTTGTGGGTTAGGTTCTACACGGTCTAACTCTTTGATGATACTTTCACATGCTTCAGAAAGAGATGAAAACATTCCCGCTGCAATACTCGCTAACAAACCAGCACCAAAGGCAGGTCCTTCATCTACATTTATAACCACCATAGGAACTTTACATATATCCGCCATTATTTGTCTCCATAAACTACTTCGTGCCCCTCCACCTGATATACGAACCTCATTGATGGGAATCCCCATACCCTTCATAATTTCAACACTATCCCGCATGCCAAAAGCAACTCCTTCCAGTACAGCCCTTGCCATTTCTGCTTTCCCATGCATCAGAGACAACCCTATAAAAGCACCTCTTGCATACGGGTCTTTATGTGGAGTGCGTTCCCCGCTTAAGTAGGGGAGAAAAATCAATCCATTCGAGCCTATGGGAACTTTTTCCGCTGGTCTTGTTATATATTCATAAGCATCAATACCCGTTTCTTTCGATTTTTCCATTTCTTCCTTACAAAGTTTGTTTCGGAACCATTGGAGCGAACCTCCTGCACTTAACATTACACCCATTACATGCCAGGCACCCGGAACGGAATGGCAGAAAGTATGTACCCGTCCTTCCGGGTCTGTGTGAACATGTTCCGCAAATGCAAAAACAACACCGCTCGTCCCGAGAGAAGCAGAAACAATTCCCGAACGAACAACACCACAACCTACTCCCCCTGCTGCCTGGTCACCTCCTCCTGCTACAACAACTACATCCGGTGATAAATGAAGTTGCTCTGCGACAGAAGATTTAATTTTACCTGTGACCTCTGTCCCTTCATAAACCTTTGGTAACCATGCTACGGGTATGTCCAATTTACTTAATAATTCCTCATGCCAGCACCGTTTATTTACATTAAAAAGCAATGTCCCCGAAGCATCCGCCACATCCGAAGCAAATTCCCCGGTAAGTTCATACCGAATGTAATCCTTGGGCAATAGAACATGTTTTACTTTTTTATATACTTCAGGAACTTCATCTCTTAACCACAAAATTTTGGGTGCGGTAAATCCTGTCAAAGCAGGATTAGATACCATTTCAAGAAGTTTTTTCTCCCCAACAATTTCATTAATCTTTTCACATTGTTTTGCCGTTCGCTGATCACACCATAAAATCGCAGGATATAAAACATCACCCTTTTCATCTAAAAAAACAGAACCGTGCATTTGTCCTGTTAAGCCAATGGCACGAACTTCCTGCCCATTAATTTTGTGGCAGATTTCGGAAAGTCCATCAAATACGGCTTTCTTCCAATCCTGTGGGTTTTGTTCCGCCCAGCCCGGTTTGGGACTATGCAAATCATAAGTTTTTGTAACAGATGCAACTACTTTTCCCTCTTCGTTAATAGCAACAATCTTTGTTCCACTGGTTCCTACATCAATACCAATTACATAACTCATAATCCAATCCCTTTATATTTTGATTTTTAATTAAATCCGACCCGTTCAATTTATCAGACAACCAATATATCTGATTTACAACTTATTTATCATAACCAATTACGAAATTTCATGCAAAAAATGAAGATATTAAATACGCTTCAAAGCGGTGATGAGTTTCCATGTTGTTTGTTCCCATGTATATTCCACAACTCTCAATTTCCCCAATCGTATCCGCTCTTTCCGTTCTTTGGAAGGGAGATTTATAATACGGTGGAGAACCGCATTCAAAGAGGATGGATTTTCTGCATGGTAATAAAACGGCAACTCCCCACACCGTTCTTCCATTACAGGAGTTAAAGGCGTTACAACACATGCTCCTGCTTGCATGGCTTCTATGGGGCGTAAGGCACTCCCATCATGAAGTGCAGGATATACAAACGCAGTTGCATGCTGAAATAAGCCCGATAGCGTTCGGTCTGGGCATTCCTCTATGCGAAAAACATTATCCCCCCAGTTTGTTGGTTCTTTAGCATGTTTTTTCCCGAGAAGGACGATCGTGTGAGGAATTTCTTTGCAGAAATATTGCAATACCTCTAATGTCTCTGGGAAATGATGAATAGTAGCATCATCTACAACAGAAACCAGATAAGGAGGAGTTATCAAAGGGGGTGCTGATTGAGCAAGTGTCGGTTCTACACCTGCAGATAAAGCAACAATTTTGTTTAAAGGAATTTTCCATACATCCAGACAACTTCGCCGCGTATATTCAGATGCGGTTAACCATAATGGACTTTCATGAAATATTCGTTTTACATCACGCTTGCGGAAAAAGTCTTCTTTCAATATCCCCCGATACCAATTTTCTGTATGAACAATTAATGGAATACAGGGTACACATGTAATAAAATGGGCTGTTTCCAGAGGTGTAATTACAACCTCGATTTTAAATTTCCGAATAAGCGAGTCCAATACCGAACCCCGAATTGAAAAAGAAGAAAAGAACCCCTCTTGTTTACTTGTTTCTGTGATAACAGACCAGCCCGCCCACTTTTCATACCCAACTTCTTTATTAAAAAAAATAAAAAACTCTGTTGTCTCTTGCAATTGTCGGGCATGTGAAAGAGATTTGTATAAAAACCGACAAAAGAGGTCATCAGGCTCAAATTCTTCAGAAGCAAATAAATTAATCCCTACTTTCATGAAGTCCCTCTTTTATTTTATCTTGGTGTACAAAAAAATCCATTTATCCATTCTGTGCCCATTTCATTAGAACAGAAGCGACCTCTGTTCTTGTAAACTCTTGTGGCAGAATTTCTCCTTTCTTCAACATTTCCCGAACCTTTGTCCCGCTTAATACCACATGATTACTGGTATCGTGAGGACAGGTCTTGATTGATGCCATATTTCCACATGCCCGACAATAGAAGGTGTGGTCAAAAAATAAAGGTGTAATTTTTAACTCTTCAGGGTTAAAATTGTCAAAAATCTTTTGTGCATCATAAGTGCCGTAATAATTTCCAACTCCGGCATGGTCTCTTCCCACAATAAAATGTGTGCATCCATAATTCTTACGGACAATAGCATGCATAATCGCTTCTTTGGGCCCTGCATATCTCATATTTACAGGCATAATGCTCAATAAGATATGGTCTTTGGGATAATAATTTTCAATTAATGCTTTATAACATTCCATTCGAACACTTCCCGGTATGTCATCACTTTTGGTAGTTCCCATTAGTGGATGTATAAGGAGACCATCACATATTTCCAGAGCACATTTTGTAAGATACTCGTGGGCTCTATGGATCGGATTTCTTGTCTGAAAAGCAACAATTCGTTTCCACCCCCGTTCATCAAAAATAGCACGCGTTTGTTGAGGAGGTAAATTATATTCTTCAAATTCAATCACCTTCTTATCAAAAACCTCCACAGGACCCGCAATAAAGACATCCCCTAAACTATAAGTCCTTTTCACACCGGGATGTTGCTCATCTGTGGTGCTATACACTTTTTCCGCGAGATATTTTTTATCTAATTGAAATTTTTCCTGAACGGTTATAGTCCCAACCAGTCCATTTTCGGAACTATACAAGCCAACAACTTCGCCTATTTCAATGGTTTCGGCTTTGTCAGAAGAGACATCCAGAAGAATAGGAATAGTCCATGGGATTGTCTTGCGAATATGCATGGTCTCCAAACTCGACAATGTTTCCTCTTCACCCATAAAACCTTCCAGAGGACTAAATATCCCTTTGGCAATACAGTCTAAGTCAAAAGATAAGTATTCGTCCAATATTATTTGTTTTAATTTTTTCGTATCTTCTATCTTTTTTTGCTTTTCATCCGCGGGAACAAAACGATTAACCAACTTTCCACCATGGGGTTCAATAGCCATAATAAATCCTTTTTTATTTGAGGAAAAATAGAGAATATGCTTGCTAAATTATACTTTAACTATACACAGATTTTCGAAAATACAGTTTTGAAACCCGTATCAAAAGGTGCGATGCTATTCTTCTATGTATAAAGGAAAAGAAGCACAATATCGAGATGTAATTTGTCCACTATTAAAGTCTTTATGAAAATTATTCAGTTTAAAATAACTTCTATTCTAAACATAAAAAATAATTTTGCAAGAGATTCTATTTGCCTGTCTTTCTGGGGAGTATAGTTACCTCGTCAAAGATCTTGCCATTGTCATCAATAGCCTGTGCTTTCAGTTCTTTTGCATTTATTTCAACATACCAGAAGTGTCTTTTACTGTCGGCTTTTTCGAGGTAGCCCAACGAAGAGTTTTCTATGGTTCGTGGGTTTACTCCAAAACAGCCATCACCTAAATATATAGTTCCATCTTCGACCACCTGTCCATTCCGCATGGGTTTGGTGCGTTTGAATGTATGGTCGTGGTTTTCAAAACATACATTGACTTTATACTCGTCAAAAAGAGGTAGCCAGAGTTTCCTTTCTTCAACAGATACCCCTCCGTCAAAGGAACGATGGCTGGGGTAAAGAGGCACATGGTATACAGGGACAATATAGGGATAATTTATAGAAGACTGTAAAGTAGATTTTAGCCATTCAACCTGTTCAGATACAGGGATGATATGACTTGAATCTAAAACGATGAGAGAAAGATAAGGATTAAAAGCCCTTGAAAAGAAGGTTTTCCCTCCCTGAGCGAAATAACCAAGATAGAAAGGGGAGCGTTCTTCGGGAGGGGAAGTAGCGTCTTTTTTGTTTACCTCATGATTCCCAATACCCGCCACCACAGGGATAAGACATCCTTCACTGGTTTTCATGTGTTTTTCCCAGTTATGAAACCATATATCCCAAATCCAATCATTTTTAGGGTCCCCATTGGCATAGGCTATATCACCACCAATAACCAAAAACTGAGGATCTTTCCTCGCGGCATAGGAAAGGAGGCGAGGTGCCGCAGAATGTATCCCTATGTCTCCACCAATAACAAACCGAAGCGTTGAGCCATCATTGGGTATGGTACGGAATTTGTATTCTTTTGAATACTTCCCTTGAACTGTTTTAAGAGTGAAATAATATAAAGCCCCAGGAGTTAAATTCGTTAACTCAAAAGTATGGACATTTCGTTGAGGTTCTACCTCTGGTATCGTTTTAGATACACCTTTTACTTGATATGGATACGATTGTGGATTTTTTGCACAACTTTTGTCTCCGTAAAGCACCTCTACAGGATAATCTTTGCCTACGGACTGAACATTAATGGTCATTGTGGTATGAGGGTCTCCCTGCCATGTTAAATAAACATGGGTCGAATGAAGAGCACATCCTCCTAAAAAGTAAAATCCAGATATTAGGATTATTAAAATCACAATAAATTTGATCAATAAAATTCGTTTCATAATGATGCTTCCTTTTATTTGTTGTTTATTTTTAATAAGAATAATTTGACTTGCTCCTGTTAGCGAGAACAATTTTATGACTTGGTTTATTTACAAAGAAGTTTTCAGACAATAATTCATTTTGCAGGATAAGGAGGATATGTTTTAATTCTTTCATCACAAATAGGTTTCCCCATAGTAAAAAAATACAATGGATTTATTAAAACCTTCTCTTTCTGGTTCCCTTCCATTATTCTAATGATTTCATCATCAAAAAAACAACCGATACCTGTTCCTCTTAGATTGAAAATTTCGGATTCAAGGTAGAGCAATTGTCCCCAGAAACCCGCTTCCCAATGAAGTGGAGCATAGGGAAAACCATTGTAGTTTTGTAGTTCTTCTTCTAAATCTGTAAATATACATGTACACAATACCCCATCATGGGCTATTTCCTGTCCACAACAAAGGTGCCCTGCTATCCGACGCATATCCCCTTCCTGACATAAGAAAAGCGGTAAATTATCCTCATTTTCTATCTTACTTACTTTTTTAAAAAACGAAGGAATTAATTTTTCAAAATGTTCTTGGCTTAGCGGATATAGGTAAATTCCCGGTGTAAGATGTTCTACATGGTGAACAAAAAATAATAAAGAAGTTCGTGGAGCAAGAGGAATAATTTTTCTCAGTAATTGATGAGAGATATAGTTTATCCCCTTTAATATCTGGAAGAAATTGTTTTGCTTCAACATGGCATTTATATCAAAAGCATGAGCACTTCTTCGTTGTCTAAACAAATCAAAACTTAATGGGGAAGAAGCAAAATCAGATATATGTGGCAAATATTTCTCTTGATTTTCAGACAAAGTAAGAGTTTTTAAATAGGATGAATAAAATCCTTTGGAACTTTCTATTATGGCGGAGGATACTTCTTCGATAATATCCCAATCTATTGTTTGAGGACTTATCTTTTCGGGAATGCCAAACCATTCATCAAAAGAAAAAGGATCTTTTCTCACAAATGACAATTGCTTTTCTTGCTTTATATTTTTAGGCGAAACCATGAGAAGAATTTGAGGAAATTCCTTTTCCACATGCATATACTCAGAACGATTTAATCCAAGGGAAATAGATATGTTTTGCAGAGTTATTCCTACATAATGGATATTCCATCCAAGAGATAATGCAGAGAAAGCGAGACAGGCAATAGCGTGCCCTGTATCTAATAAACAATATCGGAAGGCTCGTTCCCCATATTTCCATGCTTCACGCCAGATAATTGAAGTAAGAGCAACAAAAAAACAGGGATACTCTGTAAAAGATGATAATCCTTGTTTTTCCCAATTGTTTTGGGTCATTAATGCCCTTTTTTCTAACTTGTGTTCTGATGGGTCATAATGTAGAAGAAGAGCAGGGTTATTATTAAGTAATTGAGGTGGAAGAATAAGGTATGCTTCTGTAGGATGTAGATTTCCACTTGAAGGATTACATCGCACAGCCCAACGAGAACCGCGATATTCTTTCCACGCGGATATTCCTAAAGAGTAAAGTAAAAAATAAGATAGGGTTTCTATATGAATAGGCTGTGGAATAATATGTTCGGATTGGAATAATACCTCATGAAAAGGAGGAGAGAAATCCACAGGTAAAATGGGAAGATGAATTTGTTCTGCCCCTTGAAATCTTCGGAAAGGATTGGGTTCATTATCCCAGTCTAAATAACCTAAAGAGCGAGCATAACGATAGGGTCTATGTTTCGTTTGTTCGTGGTAATTGTATATAATTTCTTTACTCGATTTCATTGATTTGTTTACTAAATTATTTTTACCTTTTTATTATACAATAGGTAAATATAAGTTAATTAAAAAGAAAGAGAAACGATATGAACAGAATTCTAATGATTAGTAGTTGTGTGTTGCTTATATTCGCAGACGCTTTTTCTGCCGAAAGAGAAACTATTCAGGTATGGATGAGTTCTGAAGATGGCAAGTATTCATTAACGGAACAGACAGTTCAGACAGAAAAACCAAAAAAGACAAAGGATATTTTGATTGAAATAAATCCAGAGGAAAGGTATCAAACAATATTAGGTATGGGAGGTTCATTGGAGCATGCCACTTGTTCCAATTTAATGAAATTAGCACCTGATAAACGAGAGGAAGTTATTACAAAACTGGTTGATCCGGAAAAGGGTATAGGAATGAATCTTATGCGTCTATGTATAGGCACATCGGATTTTGTCGGAGAACCTTATTATTCCTACAACGATTGCCCGAACGGAGAAACAGACCCGGAACTAACCCGATTTTCAATTGATAAAGACCGTGCGTATGTAATACCGATTATAAAAATGGTGCAGGAAAAAAATCCTGATATGCTTTTCTTCGCTTCACCCTGGAGCCCACCAGGATGGATGAAAGATACAAAAACGATGAATGGAGGTATTTTATTAAAGGAATATTATCCTGCTTATGCCAATTATCTTAAAAAATTTATTGAATCTTATACGGCGGAAGGAATTCCTATCTACGCTATTACGGTGCAAAATGAACCACGAATGAATGATAAGAATTATCCGACCTGTCTCTGGACTGCTGAACAGCAAAGGGATTTTATTCGTGATTTCTTAGGTCCCTGCTTTGAAAATTCAGGGATTTCAACAAAAATATGGTGCTGGGACCATAACTGGAATTATCTGGATTTTCCCCGTGCTATTTTTACAGATGTTAATGCCTCTAAATATGTAGAGGGAACAGGTTTCCATTTATATGAAGGTAGAGTGGATGCTCAAAGTGTTTTACATGACGAATTCCCCGATAAACATATTTATTTCACGGAAGGTTCTACATTCTTATCTCGTGGTGCAGTTAAGATAATAGAAATATTCCGAAATTGGTCGCGGTCATACAATTTGTGGGTGATATGTTTAGACTGGCAGAGAAAACCCAATCGCGGTCCTCATCATGCCAGCCCTACAATGATTGTATTAAAGGAAGATAATACAATTGAGTACCGATATGATTATTATATGTATGGACAATTTATGAAGTTTGTAAAACGGGGTGCTTATCGTATTTCTTCTACTTCCGGTGACCGTTATTTTAACAATGTAGCGTTTCTTAATCCAGATGGAAGTATCGTTTTAGTGATAGCCAACGCAGAAACGCAAGAAAAAAAGGTGGCAGTTCGTTGCAAGGATAAATACTTTCGTTTGGAAATTCCATCAAAGACGGTTATCACATGTTTAATAAAATAGGTGAAAGATTTTTATGCCAAGAAAAAAGTCTATGAAATCACTTTGGATCGTTATACTTTTAATAGTTATGTCTTTTGTAGTTTCTTTCTCTGGAACACATATATACATTTTGACTGCATTTCAAAATTTTGTGTATGCAGATGAAAAACAAGCAGAAACTATTGCGTCAATCCTCCCCAAATGGGGATATTCTTCTCTGGAGGAACTGATAAAAGCAGGAGATATTTATGCTTTGTTATATTGTTCCTCAGAGAAAAATATAATTTCTACGGAAGAAAAAAATAAATATTACTTGATGTCTGCTGGGTTGGGTTTCCCTTATATGTCAGATATATGGATTTCATGGGGTAGTGATATTTTTTACACAGACGAGAAAGGGAATAATTCACTTCATCTGGCATCGTCTGCACAAAGTGTATATTTAATAGAACATCTTATAAATCTCGGATTAAATCCTAACTCGCGGAACAAGGAGAATTACTCGCCCTTTCATATTTGTGCAGAGTCTGGAACTGCAAGTGTTGCACGAATGTTAATTATGAAAGGAGCCAATCCTATTTTGCCCTTAGTTCCGGACGGAAGTGTTTATAGCAGTCCCTGTTTGTTAGCAGGAAAGAAGAAAAATTTTGAAGTAGTTCGTATTTTGAGGGGTTTTGATGCTCACTACTCATTCTCACATGCCATTAGTTTTGGGGATTTTGAAACCATCGAAGCCTATTTACGAGAACATCCTGAATGGCTTGTTTCCGCTCCTACTCGCTATTCAACACCCCCCGTAATTGATGCAATAGCCTCCAATCAAAAAGAAGTGTTATTGTATCTACTTCAACGAGGGGCAAGTTTGGAAACATCAACGATTGAAGGAGACAAACCTTTAAGTGTTGCCATATTACACAAAAATAAAGACATGATACGACTTTTGATAGATTTGGGGATAAGTATTAACGGTTTAGGAAGTGTCAGAAAGGATACCTATCCTATTGAATATGCGATAGAAAAATCGGATGTAGATATAGTTAAGTTCTTACTTGATTTGGGAGCAGATGTGAACTGTGTAAATGTTATGCGGAATTCTGAGTCCCCACTACACTTTGCAATTAAACTAAAAAAGAAGGAAATCGTTCAACTTCTGGTTGAAAGGGGCGCCAATCTTAATTTGCGAAATAAAGATGGAAAATCGCCACTTTTTTTGGCAGTAGAAATAGGAGAAAGGGGAATAGCAGAATATCTGATACAACAGGGTGCTGACCTTGAAATAACAGATCGTTCGCGATATACACCATTGTTTATTGCAGTCGAAAAGAAAAATGAAGAAATGGTGAAATGGCTTGTTGAAAAAGGTGCCAATATTCAAGCATGGGACAAAAATGGTAAAACAGTTTTACATCTCGCATCATCATTAGGATTAGTCCCTTTAATGGAATTATTTCTTATGAAGGGTCTGGACATAAACGAGACAGACCGTTCTGGAAATACTTCCTTACATTTAGCCGTGGAGGCAAAACAACAGGAAGCAGTTGAATTTCTGGTTCAACAAGGTGCTGATATTAATTATGTAAATACGGTTGGGAAAACGCCTTTATTTGTTGCAGTGGAGGTGGACAGCCTTACTATGGCGAAGTATCTTGTTGAACATGGAGCCAAAACGGATGTGCTCGACCGTGAACAACGGACACTGATTCATGTTGGCGCATGTTCGGAAAATTCAGAAATGATTCGTTGGTTAGAAGGATTTGGATTAGATTTATTTGCGTTAGATGCCAAAGGTAATTCTGCCCTCCATTATGCATGTCAAAGTGGTGCTGCGGATACAGTAATATGGCTTGTGGGTAAAAAATTACCTATGGATGAACTCAATAAAGACGGTTATGCACCCCTTCATCTGGCTTGCCAGAGAGGACACATAATAATAGTTAAAGAATTAATTGATTTAGGTGTTGATTATAAAAAACCTTCCCGAACAGGACAGTCCGCAATTCATCTTTGCGCCGCCAGAGGACATTGGGGTCCGGCGCAAATCTTAATTTTAAAGGGTGTTGACCCTAATCTATTGGATACTTCTGGTAATACGCCACTTCATCATGCTTCTATGAATGGACAGGAGCGTTTCGTGCAACTTATCCTTACTAAAAGGGCGGAAATATGTGTCCGTAATAATTTAGGTAAAACACCCCTGGATGAAGCCAAAGAACGACTTGAAAAAACAGTCCCGGTAGCAGGGGCAACGATGTCTCAAATTCGTCTATTTGAAGGATTACAAGCGGTAGTCCGTTTATTCTATGCGGTTATTTGTGAAGAATATCTGCGGAGAATTGAACATAATGATATAGAAGGACTTAAAAAACTTGTTGAATTTTATCCCGATTTTGCTGAAGTTTTTTATTTTGGCAAAGCACCAATTCATAGGGCTGTAATGAAACATTCTCTCGAAATGACATCCGTTCTGACCAGTTGTAAAGTTGACCTGAATGTAAAAGAATTGGGGATTGATGGCTTTACTCCTCTTCACCGTGCCGTTCAGGAACGACAAATTAACATTGTGGATATTTTACTTAAAGCAGGTGCTGATATGAACGCCAAAGATACTAAGGGTAGAACACCTCAGGAACTTGCAGAAGCACTGAATTATCCTGAAATTGCAGAATATATTAAATCGTATAGTTCAAAATTGGGAGAAAAATCCGAAGAAAAATAATGAGTATGTATGATTTAGGAAAATATTTATATGGTTGAGCGTTTGACAGATTACAGCCGTCTTGCTATTCATACAATGACATTTAAGCCATTAAAACTCTCCCAGATTGTAAAATTATTTCAGGAAGAGGGAGTCCCCGGAATAACGGTTTGGCGGGAACATATTCACGATACCGGATTAAAAGAGAGTAAAAAAATTTTAAGAGATAGCGGATTAAAAGTAGTAAGCCTATGTCGAGGAGGTTTTTTCCCCAGTTCCAGTGCTCAAGAACGGGAACGGGCATGTATGGAGACCATGAAAGCAATAGACGAAGCACATGAAATAGGTGCCCCATTGGTGGTGTTAGTATGCGGAGCAGAACCTCGATTGCCTCTACACGAAGCAAGACAGCATATTCTGGATGGCATACAAAAAATATTACCTCATGCAAAATCAGCACAAGTTTGTTTAGGAATAGAACCGTTGCATCCTATGTATGCAGATAATCGTTCAGCAATAAATACGATGGAACAGGCAAATAATACTGTAAGTGCATTACACTCAGAATGGGTCGGTATTGTTCTGGATGTTTATCATGTATGGTGGGAGGCCTGTTTGCAAGCAGAAATCATGCGAGCAGGACGGAAAATTATGGCTTTTCATGTATCCGATTGGAAAACACCAACTAACCATATATTAACTGACCGAGGGTTGATGGGCGAAGGATGTATCAACATTCGGCAAATTCGGGCGTGGGCAGAACAGGCAGGTTTTCGAGGTTTTGTTGAGGTAGAAATTTTCTCGGAAAAATATTGGAAAGAAGAACCGAGGCACTATATCCAGCAGATAAAAGATGCTTACTTAAGATATATTTAAGTTATTCCCACGGCATAATGCGTAAATCGCAACCCAATTTATCAAATATTTCATTAAAAACAGAAACAAAACTGTTTACGATAGCATAAAGGAAATAACCTAAATCTTCTATCCATTCTAAGGGTATAGGTTGGTAAGTGCGCACTTACTTTTCTCCGTTACTTTACATTGTTTTCTATTTTTAATATAGTAAAACAATGTAAAAAATGTCAATTTTCCTGTTGCAATAAATTGCTATTCTTTTTCGCCAATGTCAATCTGACCTAAATCAACATTGATGCCAAGAATACCCAGAAAATCCTGAACCGCTTTAAGAATAGCATTTACAAAAGTCTCGATACCTTCTAACAGAATGTTCAGCATACTTTTCACCTCCTTTCAAGTGTGTTGTTTAATTATCTAAATAGGTATTACAAGTAAGATAGGGGTTTTGTTACAAGGAAGATTAGCCAAAAATTATTTTTTTATTAACCAGAGTAGCGTCTCGATATGTGGGGTATGAGGGAAGAAGTCGTATGCTTTACTATAAATGCAGTTATAGTGTTCTAATAAAAAAGGTAATTCTCTGGTAAGTGCATTGGGATTACAGGATACATAAAAAAGATGAGAAGGTCCCCACTGGATTAGTTTTTTTATAACATTTTCAGTTAATCCTTCACGGGGAGGATCAACAATAACAAGGGTTTCCTCTGTAAGAGGATTGTCTGAAATCTTTATTTTTTCTGAAAGGAATTTGCGAACAGTATTGAGTTCAAAACGAACATTTGTAATGTTATTTAATCGTAAATTCTTTTTTCCATCTTCAAGCGAAGAAGGAACGCAATCAACCGAATAAATTTCCTGAGCAAGTCGGGATAAAAGAATTGAAAAGGTTCCCATTCCTCCATAGAGGTCATATATATAGGAAGGAGAAATCTCTTTTGTCCAATTGTATACCTGAGAAAACATATTTTCTGCGGAGAGCGTATTTGCCTGGAAAAAACTGGAAGGAGAAATCTGAAAGGTATGTTCCTGATTATCCCCTTCCGAATGTAAAATAATTTTTTCATGAATGTAAGGTTCTCCATCTATTAAATGCCATTCCTCTGCTTGCGAAACCTCCGCAGTTCGTGTATAAAGTCCTGCGTATAAACTTTTATAAGGAAAGTATTGGCGTAGCCTATCAATCAAAGAATTCCAGTTTAAATCTACATCTCGGGTCAGAATACCAATCATTCTTTCCCCGCTTCTCTTCCCCTGACGCAATAAAAGGGCATGTAAAATACCATTACCTGTTCTTCGGTCATAAGCCTCATAATGATTTTCCTTTCTCCATTGAGTAATAGCGTATATGAGATTTGGCAATTCTGGAGGTCCTATAAGGCAGTCTTCTAATTGAAAAGTGTCATACCATCGTTTATACCTTTTAAAACCCAATACCGTCTCTCTCTTTACATCTTTAGGAGGTGGTTTCTCAAAATATTCCGGTGAAAATACAGGGTCTATTTTATTACGATAATGCCAGATTTCAGGTGAGGGTTGAACGGGAATGGGAGATGTAATCAATCCTTTAAGGAGTTCTGAAATGTTCTCTTCTTTCTTTTTCAATTGAGTTTCATAAGCAATATTTTGAAATTCACATCCACCGCATATTCCAAAGTGAGGGCAGATATTTGTAATTGCTTGTTCCGTCATAGTTGCTTTACTCTGTTTTCTCAAAAATACAAATAAGGGACAATCCTATGGGTAAGGAAAATTTGCGGACACATCTATTTTCCGCAGAAACAAACCATTTTAAGGGGATTTCAATAAAAGCGGGAACTGGCGGGAAGCCTTCATAATTTTGAAATGGATTAAATAAGTCTTTTATTTTACGAAGTATGGCAAAAGGAATACCAGGAATGTTCCAATAGGTCAATTTTTTTATCTTCAAATGAGATGTCTCTGCAAGGTATACAAGTTGTTTTTTTGTATATCGGCGGTAATGTTTGTTCCATTTATCCCACGAAGAAAAAAGACAGGGATACGCAGGAACAGTAATTACGATGTATCCCCCTCTTTTTAATACACGATGACACTCTTGAATTGTTAAAGCATGGTCAAGGATATGTTCCAGAACATCAGTCATAACTATAAGGTCAATAGATTCATCTCTAATGGGTATCCCTTCTCCGCTATTACTAACAAAGGAATTCATTATCCCGGATCCTTTTGTGTAATGGACAGCAGAAGGTTCAAAGTCCGTGCTTATTACTTTATATCCTGATTGTTGAATTTCACAGGATAATCGTCCTCCACCACAACCAATTTCCAAAACAGAATCATTTTTTTTTATGAGGGACTGTATAAAATATAGGATAAGTTCCCTTTTTAAGATAAACCACCAATAGTTTTTTTCTGTTTCATGGTGGATAGCAATCCATTTATTACTTTTTTCTTTGTCGGTGGTTGGGTTCACGAAATAGCCCCATATTATAAAGGCAATAAAGTATCGGGAAAATTATCCATAATCCGTTTTTCACGCATTTGTTTGAGTGCTTCTATCGCATGCGTTAACGGAACTGTGAGTTGTTCTTTTACAGCGTATCGTCTCCAGGTAATCGTTTGGTCTTGCTTTTCGCGTTCTCCCAATACCCAAATATTGGGGATTTTGCGAACAACTGCACTGCGTATTTTCTTATTGAATGTCTCGGAACTGTCATCAATTTCAATACGGAATAATTGCTTGTGCAATTCTTCTCTAATTGTGGATGCATATTCCAATAACGCCGGGTTTACAGGAACTATCATAACCTGGGTCGGAGATAACCATGTTGGGAAAGCACCTCCATAGAATTCAATAAGGAATGAGATAATGCGTTCATGAGTGCTAAGAGGGGCTCTATGAACAATAAAGGGGCGTTTGGGCTGTCCATCACGGTCAATAAAGGTCAAATCAAATCGTTCCGCCATTACAAAATCGAGTTGGCATGTAGATACCGTTTCTTCCCGACCCATAAGATTTTTTACCTGTACATCTACCTTGGGACCATAGAAAGCCGCTTCCCCTTTTTCTTCTTCGTACTGTATCCCTAAATTGTTTAATACCTGACGAACCATATCCTCACTGCGGTTCCATAATTCTTCATCCGAAACGAATTTGTCGCTATTAGGGTCGTGCAGAGATAAACGGACACGGAAATTACCCAATCGAAGATGTTGATAATAATTATTATACATTTGCATTACAGCCACAAATTCGCTTTCCACCTGTTCAGGGGCACAATAAATATGTGCATCATTCATACACATGGCTCGCACACGGAGCAAACCGGAGAGAGACCCATGTTTTTCATATCGAAATACATTCCCGTATTCCGCCAATCGAAGAGGCAAATCGCGATAACTGCGTAATCGGGAAGCATAAATTTTGTGATGATGAGGACAATTCATAGGACGAAGATAATACTGGTCATTTTCGTCTAATGTCATAGGTGGATACATGCTCTCTGCATAATAAGGCAGATGCCCGGAACGATAATACAAATCCGCTCGTGTAATACAGGGAGTTGAGACCCTCAAATAACCTGCTTTAAATTCCTCTTCTTTTGCCCACTTCTCCAACTCTTCACGAATAACCGTTCCATTAGGCGTCCATAAAGGAAGCCCAACACCTACTTCGGAATCCTGAATAAATAAGTCCAATTCTTCACCTAATTTGCGATGGTCCCGTTCCATAGCCAATTGACGACGATGGAGGAAATCCTCTAATTCTTCTTTTGTGGGAAATGCAAAACCATAGATACGGGTTAACATAGGATTTTTTTCGTCTCCACGCCAATAACTACCCGAAATACGATCTAACTTAAAGCCATCTTTCGGGAGTTCACCTGTGTTATTTACATGAGGACCTTCACACATATCGGTGAAGGGTCCATGTTGATAAAAAGAAAGTCCACGAGGGTCTATTTCCCCTTTTTCTGCTAACTCTTTTGCATATTCTACTTTATAGTTTTGACCACTTTGTTCAAGAAATTTAATGGCATCTTCTATATTTAAAAACTTTTGTTCGAAGGTATATTTATCCTTGATAATTTTTCGCATCCTTTTTTCAAGTTCAAGCAAATCCGATTCGCCAATAGGATTGCCATTAAAATCAAAATCATAATAAAAACCATTTTCCACCGGAGGACCAAACGCCAATTTTGCATTCGGTCTGATTTCTAAAACAGCATGTGCCAATACATGTGCTAACGAATGCCGTATTTTATACAAATATTCCTGTTGTTCAACCTCTTCTTTATTCATAGTAAAAACCTTCGATTGTGTAAAATTTTGTGGAGATTTGTATATATTTTAATCCATATTCATTATAATTGGCAAAGATGGAAATTTTTTAAGTATCTTCACAGATAATTCTTAATACTTCTTCTAAACAAAGATTTTCCCGTGTAAATGTAAAAACACGAGGACCGAGAGGAGACCATACTTTTGGATCTGTAGAACGAAAAAGAGTAATAGTTTTTATACCCAATGCTCCAGCAAGGTGAGAAATTCCACTGTCGTTGCCAATATAGGCACTTGCTCCTGCAATATATTCCGCCAATTGGGTAAGTTGTTCTATTTGAAGTATGGGGATGCTTTGCGGTAAAGATAGATTTCTTTCTGCAGGACCTAAACACCAACGAAACTTAAAATGTTTATTAAACAACTGTTCAGTGATTTCTAAAAAAAAATCTATTGGGTAATTTTTATCTTTGCTTCCACTACCCGCATGGATGATAACCTCATTATGTATCTTCTTGGGAGGAATAGGTAGAATAAAGTCTTTAATAGGCGGAAACCCAAAGCATTGTAGATAGTAAGTCGAAGCATGCTTTTTCCAGTCATTCGGAGGTTTGCCCGGAAAAGAATAGGCACATGGGATACCAATAGATTTAGCCTTTTGTGCTAAAGATTCTCCATCCTGAAAAAAGAAATAAACGGTATCAAATTGTATCAGAAAATCGCACAGTTTGTTTGAAGGCGTTGAAAAAATAGAAGCAAAATCAATGCTATCCGCATCATATACTTTTTCTACCCAGCCTACCTGTTTTAATAAAGCCATCCGTTCCGGATAGCCTACTGCGTTGATGACCCTGTTTTTTGATAATTTTTGAATGGCAGGAGCAAGTAGTATCGTGTCGCCAATCGCTCCAAAAAAAACAATTAATTCTTTCATACTACATTTGATATAAATTTTATCAGTTTGTTAAATAGTTATAATATATTATACAGAGATTAAAAACAATAAGGGCAAGGACTATGAAGGAGCATGGAAATGGATAAGAATTTTGTTATAGAGATTGAAGTAAATGAAGCAGAAAGGAAAAACTATATTGAGAAACTACGGAATTTATTTTTAGGCAAAGGTTTTATTGTTGAGCGTGAATGGGAAGATAATATCGAATTGTTTCGTCCTATATCTCGGGGAAAGCAGGGTGAAATATTTATGTATCCCTGGATAGATAAAGTATATGTCGAGGGGAAAGAGGGGAGCATCATCGTTAATTGTTCTATAAAAAATTTTGTATGGTTTCGATACCTTATTTTGTTTGTTGCTCCTATTGTAGATATTTTATTCTTATTATTTTTATTTTATTTTACCCATAATTACGAAATATTAATTCCCTTTGCTTTATTTATGATTTTCTCGAATATTGTTGTGTATTTTGTTTTTAATACGCAATTTAATAAAATGATGTCCTCATTGGCAGAAGAAATTCAAAATCTGAATTAACAATAAGTGTTATTGAAGGAAATAGAACAATATGGTAGAATTTTGTGAGAGAGTATTACATTTGTTTAGAGAAATACATCCTTTAGACCGCGTTCCGCGTGCCGGATTTTTATTACGAGGTATATCTGTCCCGGAATCTGTCTCTGCACATAGCCATTTTTTAAGTTTATTGGCATTATTGGTTATTGAAGAGTATCCCGAACAATGGGATGGAGCAAAGGTTCTGAAAATGGCTATTATTCATGATTTAGCAGAAGCGAAAATGATGGATATGCCTATGCCCATTACACAGAAATATTTCACAAGGGAAAAGACGCAGGCAGAGCAGGCAGTTTTTGATAAGTTAATGGAAAGTTTTTCTTCTAAGTATTCGGAGTTACATCGTGAGTTTCATGAGGTATCGTCTCCAGAAGCAAAATTAGTACGGGGATTAGATAAGGTGCAAATGATGTTGAAGGTATTAAATTATGAAAGAGAACATCAAGGAGATTTAACAGAATTTTGGAACAATCCAAACAATTTTAAAGATTACGGTATAGAAATAACCCGTCAACTTTTTAAGACAATATGTAAACATGCAGGTAAAAAATTGCCGACAGAGGATAATTCATAACCTATGTAAGAGCAAACCGTGTTTAGTGAAACCACCTTCTCAAGCCCATGCGAGAAAGATAAATAGGAATGATTTGTAATTGAGCATTAAATTCCGCCAGTGCCTTTTTAAAATTTCTTTTATTTTTATTGTGTTCATCAAAAAGTAATGTCAAAGAACCTCCTTCTCCACCGGCTCCATTTACTTTCCAGCCGATAGCACCATGTTGTTTCGCTAAATGAATAACCTCTTTTGCTGTGTCCGATACGAGTGATGGATGCAAAGCCATCTGTCCTTCTGTATTTTGTATCATAGCCCTTGCAAAGGAATTAAAATCACCTTCTAACAAGGCATTTTTACCTATATGAGCAGAGTTTCTTAATATATCCAGGACACTTTTATCACTGTCGGGCTGTTCCAATCGTGTAATAACCTGTTTATGAACATTGCTGGAAGAATGTGTTTTGCCGAGATAAACCAGCATAAGCCGACGCTCTAATTCCCACCATATAGAATTAGGTAGCATTATAAGTGAAACCGACGCATGAGGATACCGAAACATTTCAATGAAACAAATCCCCCCATAACTGGCACAAATCTGGTCTTGAATTCCGCATTGCAACCCTAATTTTTCTGTTTCAACACGATGTGCAAGACTTGCAATCTCATGAGCAGTGCGTTGTCCAGGGGTCAACATATCAAGAGCCCCCAACAGAGCAACACTGATAGATGCGGATGTGCCCGTTGAACATCCTGCAGGTGCCTCAGAGAAAAGATTTACCTCGAAAGATAGATTGGAAGGTAACTCCATAATATCAATACATGCCTCTAACAAAGGATGCTTATCGTATTCCGTAAAAGTCGTCTGTAGGGTATATCGTTCTCCAAAATTCTCAACATCCAGAACAATTTTAGGTCTTTTCCCCGCAGAGGTTTCATATACATAAATTTGCACTTCTGCATAGGGGTAGACCCCTATGTTAAGAACCGCTCCGTATTCAGCAAACCAGGTATCCGTCCAACCTCCTAAATCGCATATACGGATAGGAGCCGTAGCATTAATCACATAAAGAAGTTTTTTAGGCATGATATTTACCCTTCTTGATTTTTGGAGTGCTTACAGGTTTGAAGGCAACCATCTTCAAACAGAATGCGAACCTCTTCCTCCAGTTTGATATTAAATTTTTCATATACTTTTTCTCGGATAAGACGAATTAAAAATAAAACATCATCAAAAGTGGCGTTATTTTCATTGATAATAAAATTTGCATGAATGGGGCTTATAACGGCTCCCCCTTTTCGTGTCCCTTTTAAACCACATTCTTCAATTAATTTGCCAGCATGATAACCCGCAGGATTTTTAAATACACTACCACAGCAATACCCCTGAGGTTGTTTTTCTCTCCTGCGATTCATGTAATGCTCGTAAACCAATTGTTGGTTCTTATCTGATTTTTGAAAACGAAAAATGGCACCGCATATTAACTCATACATGGAACAAAACCTCTGGGAGCGATAACCATATAATTCCGATTTTATATCTATCTCTTTTTTCCCATCGGGTGACAGTAGAAAAACTTTTTCTGTCCATTCACAAATACAACCGTTTATAGTGCCTGCGTTCATAAATAATGCACCGCCTATGGTTCCGGGAATACCCGTTAAAGCACCAACTCCTTCATAATTATTTCTCAGTAATACCTCTCTTACTATCCAATCCAATTCTACACCTCCGCTAATAAAATATCGGTCATTTCCTAAGGGTTTGAATTCCTTATGATGAGATGTGATAAGAACAACCCCACGAAAACCTTTATCTGAGATTAAAACATTAGTCCCTCCACCTAAAATAAAATAGGGAAGAGAAATCTGTTGGAGAACTTGATAAGATTGTTCTAATTCCACTTCATTTTTAGGTATAAGTGCAAAATCTGCAGGACCGCCTATTTTGTAATAAGTATGCGGAGCCAGGATATACTCTGAATGGCAAAAAGAAAAGGACAATAATTTTGATTTGTAATCAGATTCTTTTTGTATCATGATTTATATCTATTTGTCTTTTGTTATTTAAAAGTTTTATTCTACAAAAAAACAAGCCTTTTAATTATACAAAAATATGATAAGGAGATTAGGATATGGTTACAAAGAAAAATGATTCAGACAGCAACAAACCTAAAGCCGTATATCGCTTTTCTTTCGGTCCGTGGAATATTGATGAAGGAGCAGACCCTTTTGGCCCTACAGTCCGCAAGCCGGAACCGTTAGCAAAAAAAATGAAAGTAGCCAAGCAATTGGGATTTGATGGAATGCAATTTCATGATGATGATGCCGTTCCTGACTTGGATGAAAAATCAAGTGCAGAAATAGAGAAAGAAGCAAAAAAAGTGAAGAAAATGTTAGATAATGAAGGTCTGGTTGCGGAATTTGTTGCACCGCGTTTGTGGTTCTCCCCGAAAACAATAGATGGTGCCTATACCAGTAATGACCCGTCATGCCGTAAATATGCTATCGAAAGGACAAAAAAGGCTATTGATATTATGAATATTTTAGGCACACACAATATGGTATTATGGTTAGCAAGGGAAGGGACATATATTCGTGAGAGTAAAAATGTTCGATTAGCGGTGCTTCAAATTCGTGATGCCATAAATGAAATGTTAGCGTATGATAAGGAAGTTATTGTCCTTATTGAGCCAAAACCCAATGAACCTGTAGATAGCGCTATTATTCCCACTATTGGACATGCTATCGGTTTGTCTTACATTACAGATGACCCTGCTCGTGTTTGTTGCCTGGTAGAAACCGCACATTCTGTTCTTGCAGGATTAGACCCTGCCGATGATATGGCGTATGCACTGGCTCATAATAAACTGAAAAGTGTTCATTTAAACGACCAGGGCGGGTTAAAATTCGACCAGGATAAATCCTTTGGCTCGTATAATCTCCGAAGAGCCTTTAATCAAGTTCGAGTTCTTGAAGAATATGGTTATGGTAGAAACGGAGAATGGATAGGACTCGATGTAAAAACAATGAGAACACAAAAGCAAGCGGTGAATACAAAACACTTGAGAAACAGTCTGGCTACTTTCAAATTATTAGTTGAAAAAGTTAGAGCCATGGACGCAAAATTAGTATCAAAACTGATTGCGGAACGAGATTATGAAGAGTTAGACCGCTATATACTTTGCAACCTGATGGGTGTAAAATACAGTTAATTTTCAAGATAATTAATAATACATTGAAAATGTTCAAAAGAACTTTTTATTTTAATTCTTTGTAATTAAAAAATTATTATTTTTTTTGCTTTTATTCTATTTTATGGTATATTATTTATATAGATAGTATTTATAATTGAATTTTTCGGGAATTATCAGGGATGTTTGAATATGGGTAAAAAATAATGTTTTTTGAAAAGAGTGTAAATAAATTTCCCTCCTATTCATGCCTGAATATATTGGTAATTGGGCAACCCCATCAGGATAGAGACCAAATCCTTTTGGACAAAACATTTTGGGGTCAGGAAGTAAAGATACATTATTGTGCTTCTCCTCAGGGTTTAACTCGTTTATTGGGTGCTGGCATTAATTTTGAATTGATAATTTTTGACTATACAGAAAATATATCAAAATGGAACTCTTATAAAAAGATTTTAGAAAATTGCGATAACATTATCCTTTTTACAGTCAGTTCTAAAATTCCAGAAAATATAGAACCCCAATTAGCCAGAGATAATGTTTATTGTGTCCCTTTGGGTTCAAAGAATACCCGTCATTTAAATTGTTCTTTGAGAACTATTCGGAATCATATTTTAAGAAATCGGAAATATGTGCTGAATCTATTCGACAAATCAATGGATGAATTTCTAATAGGTTTAACAATTAATAATAGTGTGTATCACTTTGAAGAGGTAATTTCTCGATTGTTATCTGGATTAAGTAGCCTGTTTGATTTCGAAATAGTATATGCGTTGATGAAAGAAGGAGAAAGTGAAACACAGATATTTCGTAATAATAAGGAAACAGATTTTTGTTCCTTGCTCTCTTCTGATAAAAATATAAATAGGGTGTGCGAAGATTTTCTTGAAGGTCGTGCTACTTATATTCCATCGGAATTTATGTATAAGGATTTTTTGCGATTTAATGCAACGCCAGATAGAGCCCGAATACTTGTCCGTTGTTTTAAGAATACAGAATATTGTGGATTATGTCATTTATTGGGTCATCGTTCTTTAATTTTCCTTCCGTTAAGCACTGCAGAACAAAAGAAATGGCTATTCCTTTTTGCAGATAAAAGAGCGGATAAACCCACAGAGGAGATTTGCCAATATTTTGAAGAGAAAATGCCTCTTTTAACAGGAATTATTTCCTATTTAGAACAATATTGGCAGGAAAAGACATTATTAAATCTTCATCAAATCTCACTGAAAACCGGGCGCATTGGTGTTTGGGAATATGAAGTAAATACGGGTAAGATAATGTCCTCCGGTTTAAAAGCGTTATTTCCCTATTTGAATGTCCCGGATGAGTTGACAGAATGGTGGAAATACATACATCCCACAGACCGTGTCAGTTTTTGGCATGCAGTCAAACCCTGTATTCGGGGGGCTACAAATAGTTTCGCTGTTGACCACCGTTTGCTTTTACCCGAAAATAGATTGGTTTGGGTTCGAACTATTGGGGAATGTATTTCAAGACAAGGAAAATATGCCAAAAAACTTGTAGGCATTGGGATGGATATAACTTCTTTTATGGAATCAGAAGAGGAATTGAAGAATATAAAAGAAAACCTACGAGTTGCCTCAGAATTAGGAAATATAGGTTTATGGTCATGGGATATTTTGAGAAATACTTATAATATAAACCAAGCTGCTTTAGAGATGTTTCGAATGAAACAAAGGGAAGGTTATACACTGGAAGATTGGGTTAATTCTATTGTTCCTGAGCATAGAGAATTAGTTCGAAAAGAGTTAGGAGAAGCACTTGCAAAAGAAGATGGAATTTTTAATGTTCAATACCAAATTATTTATAGAGGTATGTATAAAAAATGGATACATACTTATGGGCGAGTCTCTACAAGAGATTCCAAAGGAAATCCTATCCGAATTTCTGGAACCCATGTGGACATTACAGACAGAAAGAGATTAGAGAAACAATTAAATAATGAAGTTATCATCAGTTCTTTATATGCAGGGTTTGCTCGTTCTCTCTTGAATTTTAGAGATGAAGATGAACTGGCACGGATGGTATGCCGAACATCTGTAGATATACTATGTAGCGACTTTTGTTTTGCCGGGTATTTTGACCCTGAACAGGACAAATATTTCTTTCATGGTATAAACAGAAAAAAAACAGATAAATTCGCAATCTCTTTCGATACGAAAGAATTGGCGAAAAAAGAAAAATTCTTATATCTTTTTATTAAGGCAGGGACGCCTAAACTTATCAATGATATTCAAAATGAGGAACATTTACTCTTTGGAAAAATTCATGTTAATAGATTATTTTTTTATCCTTCTTTTACACCGTCTCAAGATTTGGTTTTTGTTATAGCGGTAAATGCAGAAGATAATTATACTCCTTCACATTGGGAATCTATTCAGTGGATAACTTCCTTATATGCACAGGCTCTGGAACGCGTGAGATTGGAAAAACAGAATCTACAAAAAACAAAAGAATTAGAAGAAACCGTAGAAAAATTAAAAGAGGCTTTGAACACTGTTAAAAAGCTACATGGATTATTGCCTATATGTGCCCGCTGCAAAAAGATTCGTGATGATGAAGGTTATTGGCATGAGGTAGAGGTTTATATTCGCCAACATACAGATGCGGAGTTTAGCCATGGAATTTGCCCTCAATGTGCAAAAGAATTATATGGAGACTATTTATAATTCATTTTTTTATTGAAAGTAGAGGTGCCGGATTTACGGGTATTCCATTTCTTCTTAACTCAAAATGCAAGTGAGGACCTGTCGCATTGCCAGTTGCACCGACTTTCCCAATGATTTGCCCTTTCTTAACTTTATTATTTTCTTTAACCTTAATACAGTCAAGATGAGCATATCTTGATTCCCATTGTCCCGGATGTTCAATACAAACCAATAAACCATAGCCCGTTGATTTCCCGGCGAATATAACAATACCTTTTTGCACCGCTAATACAGGAGTTCCTTTTTCTGCTTTTATATCTATCCCTTGATGTAGATAGGTTGTAGTGCCTTTTCTTCGTATTTCTCCAAAAGGTGAAGTAATTTGAAAAGGTGCTTCCGGAAGGGGATAACCCCATGTCTCTTGTTTCCTTTCAGCAAAAGGAGATTGAAAAACTACTTTATGCCTTTGACGGGCACAAGAACTAAACAGAAGTATTAATATAAGAAAATAGAATAATGATTTTGTTTTTATCATGTTTTAAAAAATGAGTTATATATTGAAAAAGTAGATGAATTATAAAGGAAAAAATTGTTTAAAAAAAAGAAAGGACGCCATAATTTTGGGTCTTTTATGGCGTCACTCAAGGAAGTATATAACTATGGAACTCAAATAAATTTATGAGAGTTGGGACGAACACTCATAACTCATGGAGGATTTACTACTTTATATTCAACTTTCTGTTCATATTATCGTCAATTACTCAAAAAACTTTAATGAAGAGTTGTTAAATCAGATAAATGCGATGTTGACAAATATGGTATCCATTAGGATAGTATTAGTTACACTTTAATAAAAGAAGAAGGAGATAAAACATGAAAAATTGCTTGATATTTTTCTGCATGATTTTATTAACATCCCTGATAAGTTTTGCACAAAATAGTAATGAACTAATGATATACATCTCACCCGAAGGAAATGATGCATGGTCAGGGGCACTTCCAGAAGCCAATGAAAGCAAAACAGAAGGTCCTTTAGCCTCCATCCAGAAAGCACTGGAGAAGGTAAAAAATATTCGTAATTCCGATGCAGGTGACAAAACGATAAGAGTTGTTTTAAGAGGAGGGACTTACTTAGTAAATGCACCTATAGTTATAACCCCAGAACAATCGGGCAAGAAAGACAATCCTACAATATTTGAAAATTACCAGAACGAAAGACCTCTAATATCAGGAGGAGTCAAAATTACATCGTGGAACAAGGAAGATAACAAGTATGTAGCAGATATGCAAACTATCAATGCTGGAAAATTATCATTTAATTCCTTATGGGTAAATGGAGAACGGAGACAACCTGCTCGTATTCCTAATGATACAAACCCCTTTGGAGACTATCCTTCCAAACAAGAATTTTTTACCGCAAAAAAATACGAATATATCCCTGAAAGTGAAAATCAACCTGGAACACTTAAAGTTTTCTATGATGAAAAAGACCCTATTCAAAATTGGGAATCCCTGACGGGTAGTTATTGTGTGCTTTTTTGTAAATGGGCGGTTCCTTTATTGCCTATTCGTTCTGTGGATACAGATACAAAGTGTTTATATCTGAATGTTCCCAAAAATTTTTGGTTCGCTGTTATTTTTTCGGAAGGACAACGGTTTTATATCGAACATCTTTTCGAAGGCCTGGATAAACCTGGGGAATGGTATCTCAACCGTAAAGAAGGAAAACTTTATTATATTCCTTTACCTGAGGAAGACATGACTTCTGCAGAAGTTATTGTTCCTGTTGTAGAACAATTGCTTTTACTGGAAGGAAAACCCGCCGAGAACAAATTTGTTGAGCATATCCTTTTCAAAGGGATTGAGTTTGCTTTTACTAATTTTCCAATAAGTGAACAAGGACAATTTGACCCACAGGCAGAAGTTTCTGTTTCCGGTGCCATTCAAGGAATAGGTGCCCGATACTGTGTCTTTGAAAAATGCTCAATTCAACATGTTAGTAACTATGCCTTATGGTGGCGTTCCGGTTCACAAAATAATATTATTCGTCAATGTCATCTATATGATATGGGAGCGGGAGGAATCAAAATTGGGGAGACGGCAAATGCAGAAACGGATGGTAGCCCCAGTCCTTCCACTGTAGAAGAGAAAAGTCTGTATCTATATAAAGAGTTGGGAATAACAGGTTGCGGACATAATACAGTAGAAAATTGTTTTATACATGAAGGTGGAAGGTTTTTGCGTGCCGGTATTGGTGTTTGGATAGGTCGCAGTTCATATAATCGTGTGGCTCATAATGAGATTTGCGATTTTCGCTATTCCGGTATGTCCGTCGGATGGTGTTGGGGGTATGACCCAAGTTCTGCACATCATAATATTGTTGAATACAATCACATCCATAATATAGGAAAGGCTCAATTAGCAGATATGGGCGGCATTTACACATTAGGCATTTCACCCGGAACTGTGTTGAGAAACAATCACATTCACGATATTATGTGTGACCCAGAACAATATGGAGGATGGGGATTATACACAGATGAAGGAAGTTCTTATATTGTTTTAGAAAATAACATTGTTCATCATACATTAACCGGCAACTTCCATCAACATTATGGCCGCGAAAATCGTGTTGTAAATAACATCTTTGCACTATCTGCAAGAGAACAAATTATCCGAAGTCGAGAAGAAGACCATATCTCATTTATATTTGAGAGAAATATTGTTTATTACGATAATGACCGATTATTAGGTAGCAACTGGACAAACAAAAAATGGCAGATGGATAAGAACTGTTACTGGAATGCCTCAGGGAAAGATGTAATGTTTAAGAACAAGACATTGAAACAATGGCAGGAAGATGGCTTTGATGTAAATAGCATCATTGCAGACCCCATGTTTGAAAACCCTGATAAATGTGATTTCCGTTTGAAAGAAAGTTCACCTGCTTTTCATTTAGGATTTCAGCCTATTGATGTTTCTAAGATAGGATTATACGGAGAAGAAGATTGGGTTAAACTTCCGGAAAAATACAAACGAATCCCCTGTCCTATTTCCTCAAAATAAAGTTATTCCTTTAGCTCAGTAGTTTTTTACACAAATGTTTTTTTATCTCAAAATTTGCATTTTAAGTTTATTTGTGTTAAAATAATACTACTTGACAAAATTGGGGTAATACTGTCTTTACTAATAGAAATGACAGCCCTCAACATAAAAGGTTAGTTCTGCCCTTGTATCCTCGTCATATTATTGAACAAGTATTAAACGCAACAGATATAGTAAAACTCGTGTCCACTTACTGTGAATTAAAACCTACAGGTTCAGACCGTTATGTATCTCTCTGTCCTTTTCATACAGAGAAGACACCTTCTTTTACAGTCTCTAAATCCCGTCAGATTTATTACTGTTTTGGGTGCGGGAAGGGAGGAGATGCTATATCTTTCCTGAAAGATATTCAAAATATATCTTTTATGGATGCATTAGAAATACTTGCAGATGAGGCAGGTATTCATTTGCCTAAAACCAGTTATTCCTCAAAAGAGCGTTCTCCGGAACAAAACGATAGAAGAACACTATTCCAGATTGTTGAATTATCTGTTGAATTTTATCGTAATCAATTAACAAAATCTTTGAACGGGAAAATAGCCCAGGAATATTTAAGGAAAAGAAATATATCCCCTGAAATCCAGGAAGAATTCAGACTTGGTTTTGCTCCTGCCGATGGTTATTCCCTATACCGCTTCTTAAAATCAAAAGGTTTCTCAGAACGATTATTATTAAGAAGTGGTTTAATTCGTTCTGGTGGAGAAGAGGGAAGATATTACGATTTTTTCAGAAATCGAATTCTTTTCCCAATACGCAATATTGAAGGTAAGGTAATATCATTCGGAGGTAGAGAAATAACGGGAGAAGGTCCCAAATATATAAATTTGCCCGAAACCGAAATATATCAAAAAAACAAAGTCCTATATGGATTGTGGGAAGGTAAAGAAACGATTCGTTCCTATGAGAATGTAATTCTGGTAGAAGGTTATATAGATGTATTAAGATGTTTTCAATCCGGGATACGGAATGTTGTAGCTACCTGCGGGACGGCTTTGACTGCGGGTCAGGCAAATCTGATGAAAAGATTTGCTCCCAAAGTGATAATTGTATATGATGGCGATGAAGCAGGACTTTCAGCCTCCATCAGAGCGACATCGGTCCTACTTCAGGCTGGGTTAACAGTTTCTGCTGTAACACTTCCTGATGGTAAAGACCCGGATGATTTTTTACAGAGTAATACAGTTTCTGAATGGAACCAAAGAATTTCTTCTGCGTCTACTTTTTTTACCTTTTACCTGCAACAGAAACAAAATCTTCTATCTACTCCACAAGGAAAGATAACCGTATTAAGTGAGTTGTTCCGTCTTATTTCTATTATGGAAGAAAATTCAATAAAAGAAGAGTTCTTAAAAGAAATTGCGTCTGCTTTACGAATAAGTTTTTGGGCGGTTAAGAGTGATTATGAACAATATTTGAAAAATAATTATTCAGTTCGTAGTCAAACGAATAATTCTCATCTGGAAAGTGTTTCTGTAGATGATATAGATTTCCTGCATGGACTGATAAATGATGAACAAATAAAAATGCGGACAAAAAAACTTTTTCAGGAAATCCCTTTGCCCGAAACGCCTCTGGGCATGGCGGTGAAATATATATTAGAAAACGAAGACCCTGACCCTCGTTTTATGGAAGAATGCGAAGGGAAAAAATTACTTCAGAAGGTATTGTTGTCTGAACCTGTCAACAATGACCTGAAAACATTGGCTATAGAGCGATTGAACCGACTTCATATTGAGTATATCAATCAGCAAATTGGTTCCATTCAACAACAAATTCAAGAAGCCGAAAAACGACAGCAAAAAGAAAGATTGATGGAACTTTTAAGTAATCAGAAAGAATTAATCACTAAGAGAAGCCAATTATCTGGTGTTCAAATACAAAACAAGAGGTAAAGACTATGGCAATAAAACAAAAAGTTTTGAAGAAACAAAAGGACCTGGACAGCACAATTCCGAAAGAGGAAGAGACTCTTATTTTGGAGTCTCTTTACGATGCTCACGAAAGCCCCAGCGAGACTCTGCGTGCCTTGGGTTACGAAAAAGCACCGCTATTAAAAGGCGCCGTAGCACCCGCAGATGCACAAAAAGCAGAAATATTAAAAACACCTTCCCGACCCGATGAAGGTATCCGTGTCTATTTAAGAGCGATGGGAAAAGTGCCTCTATTAACAAAAGAAAAAGAAGTAGGCATCGCAAAGGATATAGAAGAAGCGGAGAAAGAATTGGTTCGTGTTTTGTTGAGTGCTCCTTATACGGTGCATGAGTTCTTCCTTATTGCAACACGTATCCGTTCCGGGCGTTTGGACCCCTCGCGTGTGATTGAATGCAGTGAAAACGCAAAAATGGAAAAACTAAAGAAGCAATTATTACAAAGTGCTGACCAATTAGCCGTTATTCGTCAACAAATACAAGCATTAGAGAAGAAACATGAAAAATTAACGAGGAAAAAGGCAAAACAAAAGGGTAAAATTCAGTATATCGAAACATTACAAAAACAAATTCAAGAACTAAAAGAAAAACAATATCAAATATTAAGCAATTTCCCTTTGTGTGCAAGAGAAATTGTTAAAATTGGCAGGAAAATTAAAGCATTAGAACGGCGTATTCTAAGTGCGCGTGATGAAATTATGCAACTGGAACATGAATTTGGTCTGAGCGCAGATGAGATTATTAAAAAAGCCCATTCCGGTCGTGGAAGAAAAAGTAGAAAAGACCAGGATGCTTTATATCTTTATGAATGTGCACAACGACTTGAGATGGCAAGAGCCAAAATTAACCAGATTCAACGCGACGCACAGATGAATTTTGAACAAATTACAGAACTTATTAAAACAGTTCGCGAAAAAGAAGAGAAAATAAACGAAACCAAACAAAAGTTGGTCGAAGCAAACCTCCGTCTGGTCGTTAGTATTGCTAAAAAGTACACAAATCGAGGCATGTCTTTTGAAGACCTGATACAGGAAGGAAACATCGGACTGATTAAAGCGGTAGATAAGTTTGAATACTGGCGAGGATATAAATTCAGCACCTATGCAACATGGTGGATACGACAGGCAATTACCCGTGCGATAGCAGACCAGGCACGAACCATTCGTATTCCTGTTCACATGATAGAATCCATTAACAAATTAGCAAGAGCCAATCGTAGTCTAATCCAGAAATATGGACGCGAACCTAATGTAGAAGAAATAGCGGATGAAATGGAACTGCCTATTGAACGCGTTCATTCCATCCGAAAAATATCGCAGGACCCCATGAGTTTAGAAACTCCCATCGGTGATGATGGCGATACTACATTTGGTGATTTTATTGAAGATGAAAATGTAGAAAATCCTTCCGATACGACACAACATCGTTTGTTTATTGATAAGATAAATGAAGTTTTGAAGACCTTAACGGAACGAGAAGAAAAAGTAATTCGTTTGCGTTGGGGGTTGGGTGATGGATTTGCACGAACATTAGAAGAAGTGGGAAGTGTGTTTAATGTTACCCGTGAACGTGTCCGACAGATTGAGGCAAAAGCTATACGAAAATTAAGGCATACATGGCGTGCACGCGAATTGCTCCCCTTCATTGAAAGTTGCATAAAATAACAAAAATTGATAAAATATTTGTCGCAATTGTTCGATTTTCAGGGCCCTTAGCTCAGTAGGTCAGAGCAGGTGACTCATAATCACTTGGTCGCAGGTTCGAGTCCTGCAGGGCCCACTTTTTTATAATTTTAATATAACGGGGAAGGGTTCTCAAACATCCGTTTCAAAATCCATCTTATTTTCAGAAATCGAATAGTTCAGGGGAGCATTATCAAGAGTTCGTAAATTACCCCGCCAATGGGTCTCTTTCAAACCTACCTCATGGGCTAATGAGCAAAGTTTTATTATTTCTTCAGAACTTATATTGGTATCTTTTAAAGAAAACAGGGGATTTTTGAACGAAGAATTGGGGACATATCCACGAAATTCAACCTGCTTGGTGTGTGGGAGAGATTTTTTTATAAACATACAAAGGTTATATATCGTCTCAGGAGCATTTGTAAAACTAGGGACGATGGGAATACGGATATAAACAGGTTTTTCTGATATAGCAAGGTCATGCAAATTGCGAAGGTAAACTTCAAAAGGAACATTGCTAACGCTTTGCCATACATCTTTATCTACTGTGAACAAATGAAGTAGTATTCCATCCGTAGATTTAAGAGCCTGTTGCCATAGTTCCTGATTGTCAACACCTGCACAACTGGCAAGGAGGATATGATTTATAGGAAGTGTTTTCAACATTCCTAATAAATTAAGCATAGGGTAACCCTGAAGTAAAGGTTCTCCTCCTCCTAAGGTTACACTTCGTGGGGGAATTTGAAGATTTATTTCATACTCAACTAAAGAAACAATTTGTTCCAGAGAAATATAATCGCCAGCGGGTTTTAACCCTTCCCTTTTACACACTTCCCAACAAGCACCACAAAAATTACATTTTTCTTCATCAATAACAATTGTATTATTAATATTCCGAATAGCCTTTTCTTTGCATTCCTTTATGCATTCAAAATCATGAATACAATTTGTGCTTTTCCATCGTATTTCAGGCATTACCTTCTGGAGAAAAGGATTTAAGCACCATGGACAATATAAACTACAACCTTTGAAATAAAGAGCAAGTCGCACACCCGGTCCATCATTTGTAGAAAGATTATCCCAACCATATAGTATTAATTTCCCCGTATTTTGTGTTCCATCACCAATAAAATTCATAGGGGTTACCCTCCACTGCGGGGTATAATTTCTATTGTTAAATACATTATTACAAAAAAAAGACTTTTTTGCAAGAAATTTTTTTGAATATTTATAAAACAAAAAATTATTAGTGAAATGATGATTTGTTATTTGTTTCAAAAATTTATAAAATACTGATTTTTTATAGTATTCTTTATTCGTTTTTTCATCGTTTGATTGTATATTATTTCATGTAAAAGAAAATTAAAAACTATGGCTTATAATTTTTTCTAATGTAAGGTTTGTTATGAAAAGGGCAATGTATAAAAAACACTTTTTAGGGTTCTTTATTGTTTTATTGTTGAGTATTACTTCATGCAATTCTTATTTTGAAAATAGGAAAAAACCAGATAATCAGGGACTATCCAGTTCAGAACAAGAAGTATTGGGCGCATATAATCCGTTAGCGGTACCGAGCCATACAAACTTAAAGAAAAATATGGGTGATATAGAGAGCGATTTACAGATATTGATACAAGTTCCAGAAAAGATGATTCCAACACATGCACGAATTCAGAAAGAAGAAGGAGCCCATGGAAAGGTATCCCGTATAGAAATAGAAATTCCTCCTCCTTATCCTGAAAAAATGAAGGTAGAGGTAAATCTCCTTCCAAGGGGTGCTGTTAATTATACAGAATATCCTGTGAAAGTAGAAGGCAAAATCATTCAAGATGGAAAAGAAATTGGCACATTCAAAACAGTACTTACAGGTGCCGTTGGTGGAAATATTATTCCTGTCCCTACGGAGACAATGTTTCCCATGAGATTTGAAGTAAATCTATGGGATAATGCCCCTGCAGAAGGTTTTTCTACTTTATTATATACACAGGCAAAATTGTTTCTCTATGCCCCATTTACAGAGCCAAAAAAAATATTTGATAATGATAAAAGCCTGGAAATAATTGAGGAAACAGAAGTTTTAGGGAATCCACTAAGAATAACACTAAAAAAAGAAGGAGATGGAAGATGAATATAGTCTGTATCGGAGCCCACCCTGACGATGCAGAATGGTATGCTGGCGGAAGTATGGTTTTATGGGCGGAAAAAGGGCACAATGTATATGCCGTATCTGTGACTAATGGTAATATAGGTCATCACGAGATAGAACCCCAGAAATTAGAAAAGATTCGGCGTGCAGAGGCAGACGAATCAGCTAGAAGAGGGGGATATACTTCCATTGTCTTAAATTATCCAGATGGTTCTTTAATGCCTACTCTCGAAGTCCGTCATGAGATTGTTGCCTTGCTGCGTCGGTTCAATGCGGATGTTGTTCTTACTCACCGTCCCTGTGATTATCATCCCGACCATAGGGCTTGTGGTGTGCTTGTTCAAGATTCCGCATTTTTGGTGACTGTTCCCCATTTTTGTCCCGAAGTCCCCGCTTTATATCAAAGTCCTTTTTGCTTATATATGATGGATATGTTCCAAAAACCGACACCGTTTACCCCAAATTTTGCCGTGGATATTTCCGAAGTAATAGATAGAAAATGGGAATTGCTGGATGCGATGAGTTCGCAAATGTATGAGTGGCTTCCGTGGTTAGACCACCAATTAGAACAAGTACCAAAAGATATAACGGATAGGAAAAAGTGGCTACGCGAACGGTGGGATTCTTTGTTTAGAATGCCTTCCTTTTATTTCAGACCCCTATTTGAGAATGAATTGCAGTCTTATGATAAGACATTCGAGTATGTTGAGTTTTTTGAACAGTGCGAATATGGAAGGGCACCTTCCCGTTTTGAAATCGCCGAACTATTTACATTAGAAAGAAAAATTTCACAAGGGATAATCTAATTTTTTAAGAGGTGGAATATGAGTAAAAGAAATTGGATATTTATTTTTATCGTTTTATTACAGGGATTAATCCTATTCGCATGGAGTGAAGACAATACGGGTTCTTATGCGAGGATTGTGTGCCAAGGGAAAGGGGAAGCGACCGCTGTTCCTACTCATGTAGAATTTCAATTTGTTCGTGTAGCACAAGATAATAATTTTGACCTCGCTTTTAAGTGTATTCAGGATTTTGAAACAAAATTACGGCTAAAATTTACCGAAGAGAGTCCGCGTCCTGTTGAAATTCGAAGTGTCGGACCTTTATATAGTTTAAAAAATGAACCCCAGATTGAAGTGAATGTTACCGCTATCTTTTCTCTAGCAGGAATTGTTTCTGTTGAAAATGGTGCGATTTTATTTGCTAAACTGTGGGATAAAATGCGTAGTTTAGCAAATGAATTATCCGCAGATTTAAAAGGTCCTTATCTACGAGTACAGAATGAAGAAGCAGCTATTCGTTCTGCTATAAACTCCGCTGTTGAAAATGCGTATTCCCCTGCAGATGCGGCCGCCGGAGCATTGCGAGGAGGTATTTATGCCATTGAGAAAATTGAAATTAATAAAATTGAATGGGAGAATGACGGCAGGAAAGAAGGAGATACAATATCTATCACAGAACTTCACTGCAAAACTACAGTTACAGTTACTTATTTAGTGAGCCAGATGTAATTTTATACAGACTCGTGTAATTGAGCAACTTTCGGATTATCAAAAGGTATCCATATCGAAAAACCGTTTTCAGGACTATATTCTAACGAACCATTATGCTCTGCTATTATTTTATTCGCTATATACAATCCTAAACCAAGATGATAGTTGTTCTTTGTAGTGGTATATTGTTCAAATACCTTTTCAAAAACATTGGTAGGAGGATTAGGACCATTATCCTTAATGGATATAATAATCCCATCATTATCGTTTTTGCTTACCACTTTTATTGTCCGAGGATTGTCTTCTTCTGGCTCCTTCAATTCCAGGTTTTCCTCCGCATTTTTTACAATATGAATTAAAGCCAGTTGTAAGCGGGGAAGGTCTACCACGATGGGTCTCATATCAGATTCAATATCTTTTTCAACCCAAATTTTTAAGATTTTCTGGTAGTATTTTCTTAATTGAAGTACAGTATTAATAAGTTCCGGTATTTCTACAAGAGTTACCAGATTATCTTTACTCCGCGAGATAGTATTCAATCCATTCATCAATAGCGAGCAATCCTGAACACATTCAACGATTTTACCCAACATCCGATGACTTTCTTCCCCGGGAGATGTATCCATCTGGAGTAGTTCTGCATAAGCCATAATTGCCCCTAAGTAATTATTGGTATCATGGATAACGCTGTTAATACACAACCCTGCCGTAGCCAATCGGTGTAATTTTTCAATTCGTTCTTCTATGTTCGGTATTGTATTCTTATTAAAAAAATTGTTCGCCAATTTAAAACTCCCTGAGTTGATATAAAGTTACTTAACATATTTATTATTAAAAGTTTAATATTTTATTAAGGGAGTTTTCAAAAAAAATAAGGTGCAACGAATTTTATTCAGTATTGTTACTGAAACGAGCAACGACAGCACCAGCAAACTCACTGCATTTTACTTCCTGTGTGCCTGTCGTCAATCTTGCAAAATCATAAGTTACGATACGGTCCTGATAGGTCTTTGTCAAAGCACGGATAATTACATCTGCAACTTCATTCCAGCCGATATATTCAAACATCATAACACCAGAGAGAATAAGACTACTTGGATTTACTTTATCCAGATTTGCATATTTAGGAGCAGTGCCATGCGTGGCTTCGAATATAGCATAGCCATTTTCATAATTAATATTTGCACCCGGTGCAATACCAATTCCGCCAACCTGCGCCGCAATAGCATCACTCATATAATCACCATTTAAGTTCATAGTGGCGACAACATCAAATTCTCTGGGACGGGTCAATATTTGTTGTAAGAAAATATCTGCAATCGTATCTTTAACAAGTAATTTATCTCCCGGATTGCCGTTGCAGTCACTCCAGCAAACAGCAGAGTCTGCAAATTCTTCACGAACTAATTCATAACCCCAATTCATGAAGGCACCTTCGGTATATTTCATAATATTCCCTTTATGGACGAGAGTAACAGAGCGTCGTCCATGGGCTAACGCATATTTAATAGCGGAACGAATAAGTCTTTTAGAACCTGTTTCACTAATGGGTTTTATTCCAATCCCTGAATCGGGTTTTATATTCCAGCCAAATTCTTTCTTGCAAAAATTGATAAGTTTTTTTGCCTCTTCGGAGTTCGCGGGAAATTCAAATCCAGCATAGACATCCTCGGTATTTTCACGGAAAATTACAACATCAACATCCGCAGGATTTTTTACAGGACTGGGAACGCCCGGAAAATAGCGAACAGGACGAACACAGGCAAACAAATCTAACATTTGTCGTAATGTTACATTTAAACTGCGGAAACCACCACCTACAGGGGTTGTTAAGGGACCTTTAATAGTAATCTGATACTCTCGAATTTTTTCTAAAGTTTCCTCCGGTAGATAGGTATTTGCTAATTTATTTGCTTTCTCTCCTGCATAAAGTTCCATCCATGCTATTTTTCTCTTGTTGCCATAACAAAATTCAACGGCAGAATCGAATAGATATTTCGATGCCTTCCATATATCGGGACCTATCCCATCTCCTTCGATAAATCCAATAATAGGCTGGTCAGGGGTTTGAATGACACCATCTTTTAATATAATTTTATCCCCTTCAGGAACTTGAATTAAATTTTTAGACATAATTTATTCTCCTCTGTGTACTTTTCCAAAACTTCTATTTTATATAAGACAACAACTCGATTATTTCTATAAAGGATTAATTTTTTTGATATAAAATTTACGAGTTGCTATTTGTATTATTTTCCGGTAAAGATAAAAGTCGGGCTTCTAAAATATGCGGGAGTTTTGCACAATCTTGTATAACTTCATCACTTAAAGGTTGGTCAAGATTTAGAACGGTAAGAGCAAGTCCACCTTTAATATCGCGTCCCAACATGAGATTGGCTATATTAACACCTGCTTCACCAATACGCGTGCAGAGCCGTCCAATAACGAGGGGTTTGTCTTCATTCCGACAAACAAGCATATATCCTTCCGGTTTTGCATCTACCCGCATACCATCAATACTACAAATTCGCGCATCTGTTTTGTGGAATAATGTCCCTGTAACTGTATGAGTCTCCTGGTCTGTTTCTACACGAAGGGAGATTTCAAAAGCGTAACTGGAGGGACGAGCCGTTTTCCGTTCATTACATTCTATCCCCCGTTCTTTAATCTGGACTGGAGCACTAATCATATTTACTGTTTCTACTAACGGCTTCAAAAAACCGGTCAGAATTGCAGATGTTATAGGATAGGTATCTGTAACACCAATTTCACCTGCATATTCGATTTGCAATGATGTAGGTCGTCCCCTTGTATATAATGATTGGAACATTCCCAATCGTTCCCCTAAATCTATAAGTGGCTGGAGAGATTTCTTTGTTTCTGGGTCTATACTCGGCACATTAACGGCGTTCACTATAGCACCTGTGGTAAGAAAATCAACCATTTGTTTTGCAATATCAACAGCCACAACAACTTGCGCTTCTTCTGTGGATGCAGCCAAATGAGGTGTCAGTATTACATTATCTAAACCTAAGAAAGGATTATTTACAGGAGGTTCAGAAGTGAAGACATCAAGAGCCGCACCCGCAATTATCTTCTCACGAAGAGCGGTTGCCAGATCTTCTTCATTAACTATGCCTCCACGGGCACAATTTACAATTCGACAATTGGGCTTCATCTGCTTTAACTGTTCTAATCGAATCATATTATTCGTTTTTTCTGTTTTAGGCGTATGTATGGAGATAAAATCGGATTCCCGAATAAGTTCCTCAAGACTAACTAATTTTACGCCTAATGCTTCTGCTTTCAAAGGTGTTAAAATAGGATCATGAGCGATTACTTTCATTTCAAATGCCAATGCTCGTTTTGCAACGGCTCCTCCAATTCTCCCTACACCAATAATTCCCAAAGTTTTTCCCATTAGTTCCACACCCATATATTTTTTACGGTCCCATTTACCCGCCATCATTGAAGCATGAGCCGAAGGTATATTCCGACAAAGTGCCAATATCAAGGCAAAGGTATGTTCGCATGCAGAAATCGTATTTCCACCCGGCGTATTCATTACTACAATACCCATTTGTGTGGCAAAGTCTTTATCAATATTGTCAGTTCCCGCACCCGCTCTACCGACTACTTTTAGGTTTTTTGCATTCATAAGTGCCTCTTTTGTTACTTTTGTAGCACTACGAACTACCAAACCGTTATAATTACCAATAATTTGTGCTAATTCCTCGGGTTTTTGGGGAGGTTTTACATCAACTTCAAACCCAGCCTGTTTAAAAATTTCAATTCCTTCTTCACTTAAATTATCTAAAACAAGGATTCTTGCCATTTCTTTATTCCTTTCTTCAATTTAATACCCGATTGCTTCGCCCAAATTTATTAATTGAATTTATAGTTTATCAAAAATAATACCATTTTCACAAGTTATAAATTTTCTTTTTCAGCAAAAAATTGTATAAATGAACACAGATTAAAACAAAAACTATTTATTCTCTGCTTTATATTTCTTTTGCGAGATAAGAAGTAAAACCATTCCCAGTAAAATAAGGTCAAAAATAAATTTTCTAATGCTTTGACTTTTTGCACACCCACAAATACTATCCGTTGGTTCGTCAATTCCTTCTATGTTACCTTCTTGGAAACCTTCATGATGGGTTCCTTCCCGTGCCCCTTCTGCGGTACCCTCCTGTGTTCCTTCAACTATACCTTCTTTTGCCCCTTCTTGTGTTCCTTCATTATCAGCAAGTAGAATATTAGAATATCCGATTGATTTCAAAGCGCATAGGTCTGCTAAAGAATACTCTCGAATGGTGCTTCCTGCTGTATAAGTGGGATTCATGACTGCATTTGTTATTCCTGTTCTAAACGGGTCCCAATGATTTAAACTTGTCCCATCAAGAAAAGGGTCTTTTGAATATATCGCAAGTCCACTGTTCCCAAAAAAATTTTGAATAAAGATGGATTTAAAGACCAATTGATTGCTGGTAGTATCTGAAGGTACGCCCTGAAATGCAGGAGGGCTTCCCGAAAAAAGGGCTAAATCCCCTTTATAAATAAATTGGTCAAAAACAGTATATAAATATTTACCATTAGGTGTTACATTGGTTCTCCCATCCTGTTCTACAAAGGATAAAAACCCGAATCCATGTGTGAATTCATGAATAAGCACAGATAACAAATCAAATTGATTGGAAGCAGGTGTGGTATGGTCAGGGTCTTCATAATAATTTCGTCCGAAATCAACAGTTAACTGAATTTCTGATACATTAGCGACAGGTTTTGTCCCATTCAACAGCCGTAATTGAGAAAAACAACGACTAAATGTTTCCTGATTCTCAAAAACATAACTTCCCGCAAAGGCAATAGCACCTGTGCCATCATATTCACTTGTCTCAACCAGAATGTCAATAGTCCCGAAAGTTCTGAAAATATTTGAAATATAGGTCAAAGCCGCTTCTAAACATCTTTTGCGATTAGGATGATTGGGGTCATTAAAACCTAAACCAACTGGGTCAGAATAAGCAATGTTATAAGTAATATAACTTGTATGAAAGACCTCAGGGGTTATTCCGTCAGGATACCATGCTTTTTGTAGTTTTTCAGGTAATACTTCTTGAACAATACCGGCATCCGGAGCAATAAAAAATATTCTTTCGGAAAAGGTAACAGGGGCAAATAGTAAAATAAAAACAAGTGAAAAAATTAGATGAATAATTAGAGTTTTCACAATTCCATTAATCCTTTTGGTTGTTTCTTATTGAAATACCTAATGTCCCTATTACAATTAACATGAATAATAAATCAATAAGAATATCTTTTATTTGTTGCGTTGCTTTTTTATTATCAGAACAACATCCCTTAAAAATTTGTCCAGCACAACTTGTATTATCATTTCCCCCTTCTCCTTCCCCTTCCATTTGCCCTTCTCCTTCTTGGGGTGTTCCTGCTCCTTCAAATGAAGTCTGTGCAATATTAGAAGTTAATTGCCCTCCCGTGTATCTATATAAGGCTTGCGAATTAATTTGAGTGTATCCCTGAAAATCAGAAGGAATGTTTACACTAAAAGTAAAATCAAAAGGGAATGGTGGGATATTTATCCATGCAAACTCAAAAGGTGTTGTTCCATCGGATACCTTTCCCGGTTGCGGGTATACAGCAGGGGCATTGGTGCCAGTGGAAGTTCCTTGAAATTGCCATCCTTGAGGAACAAAACATTGCAATCCCAATGCGAGAACATTTTCAGATGAATTATTAACAAAAGAGATGGTTATACTAATGGATTTACCGGGAATATAGTATGTGTGAGTATCGGATATGAACGCTGCATTTCCAGAAACCTGTTGAGTTATTGTTACTTCTCCACTTGCAGAGGATAAAAAGATTGCAAATGAGATACAAAATAAAAAAAACGCTACATCTTTTTGAATTTTTTGTTGAAATACCAAAATCAGAAATCCTTTTTAATTTCAATATAAAGATTATACACTTTTTTTAGGATTTTTATTCGTAAAAATTGAAAAATAATTCCTATTTTATTTTAGTCCCCTCAGCCTCATCCATCCCATTCGCCCCATCTGTCCCATCTGTCCCATCCTTCCCATCCGTCTCATCCGTCCCATTCGTCCCCTCTGTCCCATCCGTCCCATTCGTCCCCTCTGTCACATCCGTCCCATCCTTCCCATCCGTCCCATCCTTCCCATCCTTCCCATCCGTCTCATCCGTCTCATCCGTCCCATCCGTCCCATCTGTCCCATCTGTCCCATCTATTCCATCTGTCCCATCTATTCCATCCGTCCCATCTCATCAACGATTATTCAAAATCTCGCCAATCCGATTAAAAATACGATGAGTTAATTCCTCTTTAGGAATAAATTCAGGTTTGTCATCTTGTGAATGAGGCGTTATCATGAGTGCATATACATAATCAGAACCAAAAGCACAATTCTCCCCACCTACTTGATTAGCAACAATCAAATCCAAATTTTTTCGTTTAAGTTTTTCCTGAGCATATTCAACGAGATGATGTGTTTCCGCCGCAAATCCCACAGTAATCTGCTTAGGCTTTTTCATTTCTCCCAACTTTTTGATTATATCCGGATTTGGAGTTAGTTCTAAATAATGCATAGAACCATTTCGCTTATGTTTCTCGTCCGTGGGGTCTTTGATAGCGTAGTCTGCTACAGCCGCAGACCCAATAAAAATGTCATATTCAGGAAATCTTTTAACGGTTTCCTCATACATTTCTTGAGCAGTTCGGACAAAGACTTTTTCCGCATGATAGGGTAGAGGTTCCGATGCAGGACCAGAAATAACCGTAACTTTTGCTCCTCTTCGGAGTGCCTCTATAGCCAGTGCTTTTCCCATTTTTCCGGAAGAACGGTTAGAGATATATCTTACAGGGTCAATAGGCTCCTGAGTAGGTCCACTGGTGATAAGAATTTTTTTATCAAGAAAATCTTTGGTTGGATTGATTAATATATCTGCATATTCAAAAATATTCATAGGTTCCGCCATTCGTCCGGGACCTATTTCTCCACAGGCTGTTTTCCCCGTTTCCGGACCGATAAAAAAGTGTCCCCTTTCTTTTAAAGTCGCTATGTTCGCCTGAGTAGCTGGATTTAAATACATTTGGGGATTCATTGCTGGAGCCCAGAGAATAGGGGCATTTGTGGATAATAACGCGGTGCTAATCCAATCGTCCGCTATGCCATGAGCAGATTTTGCTATTATATTGGCTGTTGCAGGGGCAACAATAAATAGATTCGTTTGATGGCTCAGGGATATATGGGAGAGAGGTCCTAATGTATAAGGTTCAAACATCCCTGTAATAACGGGATTTCCAGAAAGGCTTTCAAAAGTAGCGGGGCATATCAATTTCTGGGCGCTTTCTGTCATAGCAACATAAACTTTAGCCCCATTTTGAGCCATTCTACTGCAAAGTTCACAGGCTTTGTATGCAGAAATAGAACCACTTACCCCTAATAAAACAACCCTGTTCTGGAAGGATAAGCACATATTTTAACTGATTCCGATTAAATCTCGGTAAGGTCTTCTTTTTCGTTTTTACGATAGGTAATTTTACCTTCCATGATCTCATCAATAGCGACAATAGTGGGCTTTTTCTTTTTGCCAAAGCCGTGTTTTTCACTTTTGATAATTTGATTTACTCTTTTCGATGCAACATTTACCAGCCGATAAAGGCTGTCAATCTTTGTGCGTAATTCATCTACATAGAAAGGAGCAGGCATAAGACAATCCTCCTGTGATTATTTTTTTATTTATTCTAAATTAATTTCAATTCTTGATGACTTTAAATGTTCTGCATGAATAATTGCATTTAGATCTTTTGCAGATTGTTCCACCTCATAATTTACTATAGTATAATCGAATTCAGAGCGAACTTTCATTTCTTCAAAGGCTCTTTTTAACCGTTTTTGTATTTTTTCTTCACTTTCTGTGCCTCTATTCTTTAAACGAAACTCCATCTCTTTTAGTGAAGGGGGTAACATAAAAATAGTAACCGCCTGTGGAAATTTGTTTTTTATGCTTCGCATTCCTTGAATGTCTAATTCCAATATTAAATCCTTTTCGGAATTTAAATGACGGTTTATTTCTGAATATAAAGTACCATATAAATCATCATGGACACGAGCATATTCTACAAATTCATTATTTTTAATTTTTTCTTCAAACTCTTCGTTAGAAAGAAAATAATAATCTACCCCATCCTTTTCACCGTAACGAGGTGCTCTTGTTGTAGCAGAAACGGACAAAGCCAGGTTATCCCTCTGTTTCATCAGGTATTGAATAACTGTGGTTTTTCCTACTCCTGATGGGGCGGAAACTACAATTATCAAATTTTCCTTTTTCACGGATTACTCCACATTTTGTATTTGTTCACGGATTTTTTCCAAGATTGTTTTCATTTGAACCAATTGCCATGCGAGGTCTGCATCTCGCAATTTAGCACTTATTGTATTCAGTTCTCTACCTATTTCCTGAATAAGAAAATTCAACGGTTTTCCATTTTGTTCCATTTCTAAAAGTTCATACGCACGACACAAATGAGTATTTACCCGATTTATTTCTTCGGTAATATCAAGTTTGTCTGCCCAGAGGATGGTCTCCATAGCCAACCGTTCCTCTTTAATAGATGGGTCTGCAGATATTTCTGCAAGTTTTGTGCGAATGCGTTCCTTCTGTTGTTCTAACAGTTCTGGTGTCTTTTGTTCAAGGAGATGTATTCCTGAACGAAGTTCATTAAGATGGTCATGAATTTGTTTTTTTATAGCCTGCCCCTCTATTTCCCTTGATTTGTTTAAATTTTCAATCACAAGGTCAATGAGAGGTTCTGTCTCTGACTTAATCAATTCTATTTCCTCATCCGTTATTGTAGTTTCAAATATACCGGGCAACTGAATGAGTGTGTTTAGGGAAATTTCTTCAGTTGTATTTAATATTTGTTTTAATTTTTTTATATGTTCTAAATATTCTTTAACGGCGTTTTCATTGAAAGTAAAAGATGGACCTGTTGTTTCGGAGGATTGCCTCCGCATCCAGAAATGGATTTTACCACGATTTATATTCTGGCGTATTTTATCCCTTATAAAAGTTTCGATAGGTCCCCACAAGGAAGGAACCCGAATAGATATTTCCAAAGACCGATGATTTACAGAATTTATTTCTAACGAAACAATAGCGTTTCGAACAATACCAGAAGCATTTCCAAACCCCGTCATGCTACGCATAAATTACCCCCTTCCACAATAACATTTTTACCAAGAGAACATTCCTATTTTTCATTTTTCTTTTTATTAGATTGTATTTATTATAATAAAAAAAATAGATGTTAAACAATTTGATTTGAGACCTGAACTTATGAATATAAAAGTTTTAGAACGGAATATGGATAATATAGATAAATCTATTTTTACTTCTTGTTTTAAAAAAGTTGTTCGGGGAATAACTTGTTTTATTCTGATTTCCCTTCTTTTTTCTTGTTTTTCTTCGGAGCAAAAGGTTGCACCATCTCCAACAAAATCAGAAGAAGGTATATCAGAGGAATCAAAACCTGCTTTAATAAATACATTTCAACAAGAAAAAGAAACGCAAGAAAACACACAAGCAGGGGAACCAATTAAAGTTCAGTCAACAATGACCCCTGCTATAGATATGCAAAATCAACAGGATCTTGTCTCTGAAAATACCGTTGAAATTAACTCATCCCTAAAAGAAGCAGATGTTTCCCAATCCAGAGAAGACCAACCTCAGGAAACATTACCGAGTGAAAAAGCCGAGGAAGAAAAGACTTTATCTCCCGCTATAGAACCTTTTAGCAAGGTTAAATTAGGGATGACTTATGAAGAAGTTGTGAGTTTATTAGGTGAACCGGATTATTTAATTACGCAAAGTAGCGATAAACAGATGAAATTATATCGCTGGAACCGTGAAGAGAAAGTTCTATATGGTAGATTCGAAAATGGCATATTGAAGCGGTATTCTGGCAGAACAGAAACAAGTGAAAATGTTCCCAACCCGTTGACTCGTGAATTGTATGACCAATTAAAAGAAGGGATGGAACTGGATGAGGTAGTTGCAATACTTCAAAGAGCAGGAACTCAGGTTAGTTCAGATAATAAAGGAGGAACGCTTTATTTGTGGACAGATAAAGGAGGGTCAAGTTTTTCGGCACGATTTGAAAATAATAAATTGGTGAGGAAAAGTGGATTTTATGTTCGACCCGCCCCTATCAACGAAAATCAAATGACAGAAGAAACGCAAACGGAAGAAAGCACGGAAGAATCTGGTGAAGAGAATACAACAGAAGAAATAGAGGCAAATTCTATTGAAGAAGAGAAAGAAGAACAACCACAAACTGTAGAGGAACCAGTATATCAACAATCAAATCGTATTGCCCCACCATCTGTTAACAGGCAACAAATGCAGACAAGACCTGAAAATCGAAGGATTATTTATGCAGGTTCTCCAAAAAAGTTTTCAGATGAAAATCAGAAAAATGACTTTATAAAGTCATCTTCATTAAGAAGAAAAGCAAAATTACCCGATTATACATATCAATTAAGAGATGGTTCGTATGAAATTAGAATATATAACCCTTTGGATACATCCGTAAAAGTTGGATTGCGTTCCGGGAAAAGAGGGAAAAATATTTCTATTCCTGCGGGGGGCGAAAAAACGGTAAAAGTTCCACGCGGAAATTATCAGTTCGTTTATATCAGGGATGATGAGCCTTCCGAACTCCAGCAAGGAGGAACTGTTCAGATTGATGGCTTATTTGTAGGTGATATTGAAGTAATGTTGCTTAAATAATATCTTTATTCAATTTTTAAGGGGATGAATATGTTGAAGAACACCGATATAAAAATCAAAGGCATTGCCTTATATTTTATTCCTGTCCATACACGAGTTCCATTGAAATTCGGAAAAGAAACTTTGACTGAAGTTACATGTGCCCGTGTAGCATTGCGGGTGGAAGATAGAGAAGGAAATTCTGCTATAGGTTGGGGAGAAACACCGTTAAGCGTGCAGTGGGTTTGGCCCTCGGAACGACCTTATGTAGAGCGATATCAGCACATAGTCTCTTTTACACGAAAAATAGCCCATTTCTATAAAAATTTCGATGTAACCGGACACCCCATTGAAATAGGTTATTCATTTATTGAACAGGCATTACCCCGTGCGTTAAAACAGTTCAATTCCGGAAGTATGACCGAAGTTATGCCCCGTCTGGCAGGTCTGGTTTGCTGTTCTCCTTTTGACCTTGCCCTCCACGATGCTTATGGGAAATTACATAATATACAGATATATAACACCTATAATGATGAATTTATGAATTGTGACCTTGCTGAATTTCTAACCCCAGCCATAGATAAAGATATTTCTTTTTATAATGTATATCCGCAACAATTCTTAAAATTCCCGTTACCGGAAAAAATATTAGCGTGGCATTTAGTAGGAGGGCTGGATTGGCTTGAGGAGGAAGAAGTAACAAAACGGATAGCGGATAATTATCCATGTTCATTAAGAGGATGGATACGACAGGATGGGTTGAAGTGTTTGAAGATAAAACTTCGTGGTAATGATGCAGCCTGGGATTATGAAAGAATTGTCCGCGTTGGAAATATAGCACTGGAAGAGGGCGTATGGTGGTTGAGTGTTGATTTTAATTGTACTGTGCTTGATGTAGGCTATGTCGTGGATATTCTTGACCGTCTGATGAAAGAATACCCGCGTATTTATGGAATGATTCTTTATGTTGAACAACCTTTCCCTTATGAATTAGAAGAATATCCTTTTGATGTTCGTCCTGTTTCCGTAAGGAAACCATTGTTTATGGATGAAAGTGCCCATGACTGGCGGGTTGTTCTTCGTGGAAGAGAATTGGGTTGGTCGGGTGTTGCATTAAAAACTTGTAAAACACAAACAGGTGCATTGCTATCTCTATGTTGGGCAAAGGCTCACGGTTTATTACTTATGGTTCAGGATTTAACCAATCCAATGCTCGCTCAAATACCCCATGTTCTTTTAGGTGCCCACGCAGGGACAATTATGGGTGTGGAAAGCAATGGTATGCAATTCTATCCAGAAGCCAGCTTGCCAGAAGCAAAAATTCATCCGGGATTATACCGAAGACAGGATGGTTGCCTGAACCTAACTACTTTACAAGGTGCAGGTTTTGGTATGCGTGTTGAGGAAATAGAACGAGAACTACCCCATGTAGATTTAGTTTTAGGAGATATTGATGTGTAGGTCTTTAATTACTTTCTTAATCAAAGGATAACACAAGATTTTTTTGAGGGATGTGTCTAATTGGTTTCCAGGAACAATTAAATCAGCAAACCGACTTGATGGCTGGATATATTTAATATGCATGGGGCGGACTGTATTGATATATTGAGAAATGACTTGTCCCAATGTCCGTTTTCTTTCAGTCAGGTCTCTGTTTAATCGTCGGATAAACCGCAAATCATCATCCAACTCTACAAATATCTTTAAGTCTGCAATATTGCGTAATGAAGGATAAAGTAAAGTATGTAAGCCTTCTATAATTATTATAGAGTGGGGCTGTATTAAAAGCGTCTTTTTCCTTCGTGTATGATTGGCAAAATTGTATTGAGGTATATAAACACATTTATTCTTTTTTAGTTGCAGTAAGTGTCTAACCAGCAATTTGTAGTCAATAGACTGGGGGTGGTCGAAATTATATTGCTCACGCTGCTCTAAAGGAATATGCGAAAGATCCTTATAATAATTATCGGAGGAAATAATAACAGTAAAAGGGTGTAATACCTCCTTCAAACGATTTGCAATAGTAGTTTTTCCAGAAGCAGAACCGCCTGAAATTAAAATGATGTATGTTCTTATATCATCCATTCTTTAAAATTCTTTCCAAATAATATATAAAGGAAAGCAGGAACACCAATCAAAGTTGTAATGATACCCACAGGTATCTCAGTGCGGAATAACTTTCTGGAAACAATATCGCAAAATAGCAGAAAAATAGAGCCGATTAAGGCGCTGTATGGAAAAACCCGTCTATGTGATGAACCTACAAAATAACGGGTGATATGCGGAACAATTAATCCAACAAATCCGATAGGTCCTGTCTCTGCAACAATGACGGCGGTCAAAATGGAAACGATAACAAACAGATGTATTTGCAATTTTGTAATATTAACTCCCCGCGATTGAGCAATTTCTGCGTCAAAAGTATATTGGTCTAATGCAGAACTATAACTCCATAACAAGAAAAAAGTGGGTATAGAGATAATAGATACTACAATTAGAGACCGATACCCTAAAACCTGTGTAGAGCCAAACCACCATCGTTCCATGAATACCAATTTGTCAGGAGTTGCCCAATACCGCAAAATGGAAATAAAGGCATTTGCCAACATTCCCAATGTTATGCCACATAGGAGAAGCAATGTAGCCGATATTTTTTGCTTAGTTTTTATTAAAAGTAAAATGAAAAAAACTTCTCCAATGGCAAAGACAAATGCAAACAAATGGGATAAAGGTATAGGAATAGAGATGGACGACAGAAATGAATTCATACCCAGAAAAGATATATAAGCCCCCAGAGAAGCAAAACTGGATGTTCCTAATGTATAGGGTGTCGCAAGAGGATTTCGCAACAACGCCTGGAAAGTAACACCCCCTATTGATAATCCTGCACCAACAAGAATACTTATTAAAGTTCGAGGGATACGATGAAAAAGAACAATTTCTATTGCCAGATTGTTATTAGTGGGTTCATATTGTCTTATTTCCTGCCATAACCTTAAAGGAGAGATAGGTTCATACCCTGTGAAAATACTCAATGGGATGAGCAATAAAAACAACAAAACGAAAAAGAAAAATTTAATTTTATGCCCCTGTTTCATAGATTCTCTTTCTGTTCTACTTCAATAAGCAATCCTTTGGTAAATGGATGTACCCCCACCCAGAAGGATGTATTATACGCATTATTTAAATTATCTATTGTCAAGGTTTTTTCTGCGTCCCCTTGAGCAATGATTTGGTGATCTGATGATAACAGGATGAATTCATGAGCAAAGCGTGCAACTATATTAATTTCATGGGTTGCAATTACAACTGTGTAACCTTCTTTGCTCAATTTTTGAAGATGGTTAAGTGTCTCTGTCTGATGAGGCAAATCCAACCCGGATAAGGGTTCATCTAATAGAAGTATTTCGGGTTCTTGAGCCAGAATACTTGCGATGAGTGTTCTTTTGCATTCTCCACCGGAAAGTTCTGAATAAAGGCGGTTTTTCAATCTGTTTAAATTCATAATATTCATGCATCGATCTATAACTTCATAATCTTTTTGCGTAAGTCCTGAAAAGATAGGCTTTCTTGGAAATCGTCCCATAGCAATAATTTCGAAAACAGTTAGGGGAAAAATCGGAAAAATATTCTGGGGTAAAAAAGCAATCTTTTTTGCCCGTTCCCGAGCATGTAGAGAACTAATAGGTGCTTGATTTAAAAATATTTTCCCCTGTTTTGTCGGAATAATACCTGCTAATAACCGTAAAAGTGTGCTTTTCCCAGAACCATTGGGACCTATAAGAGCAGTTAACTTACCCGAAGCGATTGAAAGTTGGATATTTTCAAATAACCGCTCGTCGGTATGATAACAAAAAGATAGATTTTCTGCTGTAAGAATAGGGTTCATAACCCTAATTCTACTTCGGGATGTAATAAAGTCGCAATTTTTTGTGCAATATTGCAAATACGAGGTCCGGGACGCATACCGTAAGATTCAAGAATAAAGTAAATACGACTTTTTTGAATTGCCGGAACAGAATCCAATGCCTTCCAATCTAAAAATAAGGCATCTAATTGCTTTTGGGTAAGATTCTCACCACAACGAAATTCAATAATCACCTCCGGTGCTTTTGATAGCACCTGTTCTGCGGAAATTTCAAAGTAATTTTGTGTCGAGTCTTCAAATACATTTTTACCACCTGCTAATCTTAAAATTTCTGTAAGGAATGATGAACCACCTGCTACTTGTATTGATGATAAGTCTCGGGGTTCTCTGCCCACGACAAGCAATGTAGAAACAGGATCTAAATTTTTTGTCATTTCCTCTAACTTTTGAAAATCATTTTTCATTTCTGTTATGAGATATTTTGCCTTATTCGAAGTATGAGTAATTTCCCCTATGAGATTAATACCATCATAGATTTGTTGCAAAGTATCCATAGGGACAGAGTGATATTGAATGCCCAATTGTTGAGATAATTCTTTAAGTTGTGGAATTTCGCCGGAAACAATAATTGTGGCAGGTTTCAACGAAGTGATTTTCTCAAGATTGGGGGATAAATAACTCCCGATACGATTAATATTTTGTGTCTCTGGCGGATAATCATCAAAATCACCAATTCCTTTCAATTGCTGATTTGCCCCAAGAGCAAAAACAATTTCTGTAATATTAGGACCAATCGAAACAATACCGTTTTTCTCGGGAGGAGAAGAACAAGCAATACCTATACAGATTAATGGGCAAAGGACAGTGAAAAAATAAAAAACTTTTAATACGGTATCGAAACGGTCTTTACAAACAAACAACATCATGTACTACCTCTTAACCATAAAATATTAAACCGATTCTAAACCAGCCAATGAAATACCATAGCCTGTATATATTATAATCTATTGATTTTGTAAAATACATATAAAATAAAAAAAGAGCATTTTTGGTTTGTTATTGCTTTATTAGAGACAATATTGGAAAGGATTATAGCACGACAATGGAATTTGTAAAGAGAAATGATTGGTATCCCCTGAGTTTCCTATGGAGAAAAAAATCGTGGGATACTTGGGACCCTCAAAAAACTTTTCAAAAATTAGATAAAGATATTTCAGAAAAGGAAAAAAAGATTTTATGGGTCCGTTCTTTTGTAGAAGAAGTAAATCGGATTAATTCTCACCGTCCAGGGTTTTCATATTGGTCTCAGGGAGAATTGCGTTCCCTGGAAATAATTACGGAAGTATTCCGTTACATTATTTATTATTATAGCCAGAATGTAAAACCGTTACCCATGCTGGATTTGGGAGAAAGTTTGGAAAAAGAATGGGGAGACAAAATAATTCGATTATTGACCGAATGGTTGGAAGAATTTCCACCAGAAACTTTTTATCGGCAGAGAACAGAGTCCAAAGCATTTTTTACAAAAGAGCCACGGGGAAATTCTCAATACGAGATATTATGGCAGGAATATCTTTTGGGGTGGATTACAAATCAGAATCCTGCAGTTAAAAAATACAGAATTTTGTTTGACGATGAATCATTTAAAAAAAGACAACCGTTGTATCCCGATTCTATTAACAAGGCAGAGACGATTATTTTGCAATGGCCACCTTTGAAAGAGACAAATCGTTCTTTGTGGGATACCCTATGGGAACCCATAAGAGCGTGTCCTAATTCCTTAGAAGAACAATTAGATTATATTCGTAAAAATTGGAGTTTCTTCCTTCCCTCATCTTTACTTACAGAATTAAACTTTGTATGGGGTATTATTCAGGAAGAACGACAATGGCGAGGATTTGGCAAAGGACCTGTTGATGTCCTCGATCTGCGAGTATTAAAAGGAATGGGTTATGAAGAGTATGAGGCGTTTTCACCGGACCGTGATTGGATGCCCAATCTGGTTTTAATAGCCAAATCAATATATGTCTGGTTATCCCAATTATCGAAAAAATATCAACGCGAGATAAAACATCTGGATGATATTCCTGATGAAGAATTAGAACAATTAGCACGATGGGGATTTTCTGGATTATGGCTTATTGGAGTATGGGAACGCTCAGAGGCGTCTAAAACGATTAAGCGATTAACAGGAAATCCAGAAGCCTTAGCCTCTGCATATTCCCTGTTTGATTATGAAATCGCTCGGGATTTGGGTGGTGAGGACGCATTAAAAAGATTACAAGAACGAGCCATGCAAAAAGGAATACGCCTGGCAAGTGATATGGTGCCCAATCATTTTGGTATTTATTCCCGCTGGATTATCGAACACCCAGATTGGTTTATTCAGATGTCTTATCCGCCATTTCCTTCCTATCGGTTTAATGGTCCCAATTTATCCTCGCATCCGGATATCTGTATTCAAATAGAAGATGGATATTGGGACCGTTCCGATGCAGCAGTCGTATTTAAATGGCAAAACTATCGGACCGGTGAAGTAAGGTATATTTATCATGGTAATGATGGGACACACATGCCCTGGAATGATACCGCACAATTAAATTTCCTTATGCCCGAGGTGCGAGAAAGTGTAAAAAGAAATATTCTTCATGTGGCGAGGATGTTCCCTATCATCCGTTTCGATGCAGCAATGACCCTCACAAAACGGCACTATCAACGATTATGGTTTCCAGCACCCGGCGAAGGTGGGGCAATACCATCTCGTGCTGAATGCGGTATGACACGCGAAGAATTTGACAAACATTTCCCGAAAGAATTCTGGAGAGAAGTCGTTGACGCAATTGCTGAAGAGGCTCCGGATACTTTGTTATTGGCAGAAGCCTTCTGGTTATTGGAAGGTTATTTTGTGCGAACATTAGGTATGCACCGCGTTTATAACAGCGCCTTTATGAATATGCTTAAAATGGAAGATAACGCCAAATATCGGCAAACTATTAAAAATGTATTGGAATTCAGTCCTGCAATATTACAACGGTTTGTTAATTTTATGAACAATCCCGATGAAGAAACAGCTGTTGCGCAGTTTGGCAAAGATGATAAATACTTTGGAATTGCCATGATGATGGTAACCCTGCCCGGTTTGCCTATGTTTGGACATGGTCAGATAGAAGGGTTCGCAGAGAAATATGGAATGGAATATCCACGTGCCTATTGGGACGAAACTCCGGATGAAAATCTTATCCGTCGGCATGAAAGAGAAATATTCCCATTGATGAAAAAAAGACACATATTTAGTGGTGCTCAACATTTTGCAATGTATGATTTCATTACCCCTCAGGGTTGGGTAGATGAGAATGTCTTTGCTTATTCAAACCGTTGCGGTTTAGAACGGGCACTGATTCTCTACAACAATGCCTATACTACAACACGGGGGCGTATTTATCGTTCAACATCAATTAATGTAGGTCCCGCGGATAGTCCCAATCTCATCACGAGAACTTTAGGCGAAGCATTAGGATTAAAATCTGCACCGGGCATTTTTTATATTTTCCATGATTTGCGGAAAGGATTGGATTATATCTATTCAGGTTCTCATCTCTGTGAACATGGAATTTACTTGGAATTGCAAGGCTATGAATATGTCGCTTTAATGAATTGGCGGGAAGTTTATGACCGTGATGGTATCTGGAACAAAATTGCGGATGTCCTATCAGGTAAAGGAATTCGAAATATAGAAAGTCTGTATCATGAGTTCCTATATTCAGATGTGATAGGACCTTTGGAAGAGATTATAAAACCGGAAATTATAGGTCCGTTGATCGATGGAGAAGAGGTAGATGAAGAACAATTATATACAGTTTTAGAACATTTCTGGTCTGCCTCTGCAAGAAGAATTCAATATCCATTTCCTATAAGACCATGGGTTGAACATTCGGTAAAGGAATGTGTTGATATTCATCATAGATATATGGAATTCTGCAAATTAGGAGATATGCCCGAGGTAGAGTCATATCTCGGCACACGGATTGCTTTTCATGGTCCAGAACAGAGAAGATTATCGCGTATATTTACAGTATGGAGCCTGCTTCGTAATTTAGGTGGACTTTCTCTTATGTTGTTAGGTCCTCCTTCGTATGAATCCAATGAAATTGCCTCAATCACTGCCCAATGGTTAAAGGAATGGCATTTGACTGAGGTTATAGCAAGAGGTTTTGCCAAATTTGGGCTTGATGAGAATTCTGCAAGGAAAGATGCCGAACTTGTTCGTATTAGTATTGAGCATTCGGCTCAATTAATCCGATTACAGTATGGTCCCTGGGCTCCTTATTTATATCCTTTATTCTCTGATAAAGGTGTTCAGCAGGTCCTTGGAATTCATGAATATGGTGGCAGAACATGGCTGATAAAGGAAAACTTTGAAGATTTGCTATTTATACTTTTCGTTGCGTTATGGTTATCTCGTTATCCGTGGGCTGATAAAGCCAAAAAAGAATTATGCGTATGCCTTGAAAACATCCATGAATTAATAATGTCTGCCTCTGAAACACAATACGATTTCAATTGGCTTTTTGAATCAGTCAAATAGATAAAGACTTACTTTTGAATGGCAAGATTTTTATCTGCGGTATTCCAGATTTTCAAATCATCAAAACAACCCGTATCATCAAACGATCCCAATCCAATTCTCCCTTTTACAAATGTCTTATCTTCTGTTACCATAATGGGTTTTTCCATATCATCATAATAGACTTCAATCTTTCCAGATTTGGTATCTCGCACAATCGTTATCTGATGAAAATCCTGTGTCCAATCAACTCCTTTTGTGCGTTCTTTTGCAATAGAGACACGGGGTGCATTATTAACAAGGAAAATAGAATGGGCATGGTCATCGGCTTTTGTTGCGATGTGTACATAATAGAAATGAGTTGGGTCCTGATAACCGAAGAAAAAGCAAAGGTCGCGATGTCCATATTCTTTCCCTGTTTGTTTTGCTCGAACTGTAAGGGTAAAATCTTCAAACTCTACATCCTTTATTAATGCAATACTTTTAGGTGAACGAACCGCAGGTTCATACTTACTTGACCCTGTTAAGCATAATAGATGATTGCCCTTATCATCTTTTGAAACAGTCCATGCATTAGGATCCGTCATTTCCCAATGCTGTGAACCCTGCTCAAAATTTTCTTCAAAAATCGGTTTGTTCCTATCATCAGCAAAAGAGTTGAAATTCAGAAATAAAATAAAAGAAAAATTTAGAAAAGCGGTTAACAAAATATAGTGAGAATAGATTTTAAACATTATAGGTCTCCTTAAATTTTTGTTTTATAATTAGATAGATTATACAAAATCTCCCATAAAAAAAGCACTAACATCCGAAACAAAAAAATCTTGATTTTTGGGAAATAACAATAATATAATAAAATCCATGATATTGTTTCCCTTTGTGATGGGGATACAGTAATATAATTAAACTATAACGAAAGGAAGTAGTATATGAAGAAAAAAGGTTTTACTCTCATCGAACTTTTAGTCGTGATTGCCATTATTGGAATTTTAGCGGCAATACTGTTGCCTGCCCTTGCCCGAGCGAGAGAGGCAGCAAGGCGTTCCAGTTGTCAGAACAATCTAAAACAATGGGGACTGGTTTTCAAGATGTATGCCAATGAATCGTCAGGGGGAAAATATCCACCGATACAAATAGAAGTAGCACAGCGAGAGAGTGATCTATCGTGGCAGTCTTACATTGCAGCAGGACCTCGAGTCAAATCATTATATCCAGAATATCTAACAGATCCTGCAATTATTATTTGTCCTTCAGATGCTCAGGATACAGTGAATTCACTAAAAGGAAGGAGTTATCCTTCTCTTGGAATAACAGAGCAGGACTATCATATTGGACATTATTTGAGATGGGATGAAGGTGTGTCTGTTATTGATGCGAGTTATGCATATTTCGGTTGGGTATTTGACCGTTTAGGAGATAATCCTGATCAGTTAACATCAGTTGGTTCAATACCAAGTCTCCAATTAATTGTTCAGACATTAGGTGCAAATGCCCCGAATTTAAATAATACTACAATTGTTCCCAAACAATTGCCTTTTGCCATTCTTCAACTAATCTCTACTCCGGGTGTGGTTGCTTCCTTAACAAGTCCGCCAGGACCTGATCCCAGTATAGTTGCTCGTACTGCAGACAACGATGTAACGGGTACTTACATGATAGGTGAAGGAAATGGAGGTGGAAATACATTGTATCGTTTGCGTGAAGGTATTGAAAGATTTCTAATTACAGATATTAATAATCCGGCGGCTTCATCCAAAGCACAAAGTGAAATTTTTATTATGTTGGACCAATTAGGCACATCAGGCACTGCTGTGTTTTTCAATCATATTCCCGGTGGTTGCAATGTGCTATATCTGGATGGTCATTGCGAATTTATTCGCTATCCGACCAAAGCCCCTGTTAATGAGGCTGTTGCTAACATAATGTCTTTGTTTGTCGTTACATAAGAAAATAGATTTGGGAATAACAATTTGATTTTTTGAGTTTTATTGTGTTAAACTCAACAACAAGTCAAGAAATAATTTCAGAAAAATACTTGACTTGTAAGTATAAAATATGATTTAATAAAAAAATTGTAGCCGTGAAGGATACGGCACAATAAAGAAAGTTAACCGTAAAATACGAACCCAACATAAGGAGGGAATGTATGAAAAAGATTATTGCACTCACAATGATTGGTTTACTTGTTTTAGTAGCAGTTCCTGCAAAGGCTGCAAAAGTTTGGGATGACATGTCCTGGTGGGGAAATACAGGTGCAACACCGGAACCTGTAGCAGATTCACAAGGTCGTTCAGGTTATTGGTGGTGGCCCAAAGAAGCGGCTTCAAATAATGATGATTCTGAATTATGGGGCAATCGTGGTATTGTCTATAGTCAGTGGCAGAAGCCTGCTCCTCCAGCTCCTCCTGCTCCGACACCTCCGCCGCCAGCACCTCCAGTTCAAAAGAGAACAGCCCCTGTGTTCAACCATGTGCTATTTGATTTCGATAAAGCCATTTTGAAACCCGAAGGAAAAGCAGTTGTAGACGAAGTTATCGCCTACATGAAAAAATATCCGACGGACAAAATTACAATCGAAGGTCATTGCTGCAACATCGGAACAGATGAATACAATATGGGCTTAGGTCAACGCCGTGCTGATGCGGTGAAGAAGTATATGGTTGAAAATGGTATTGATGCTGGTCGTGTCACAACCATTAGTTATGGTGAGAGCAGACCTGCAGTTCCCAATGATACACCGGCGAATCGTAAATTGAATCGTCGCGCTGTATTCGTAATTACAATTGGAAACTAATACCGGGACATGGTATAAAACGGAAACTTTCTAAGTTGTGCCTGAATATAGGTAGGCACGCTGAAAAGCGTGCCTACTTTTTTATTTGCTCGTTATATTAAAGAGCAAAGATTTTTGTTCCTCTTATGGATATATCTATTATTTTATTGCTTCAGGTTTGCAAATAAAGAACAATATAAAACATAATATCATTTATATTTTCCCTCTCTTTTTTATACAATGAAATTTTTATTTTACAAATAGAGGTGTTTTGTTTATGAGTATTTTACATCCTGATGAAAATAAGGGGAATTATTACAGGGAACTGTGGACAAAGTATGTAGGTCGCGGACAACAAACATATACTCCATCGCAAATTGTGGTTGATAAAGCACAGGGGGTATATCTATGGACCATTGATGGACGCAAATTAACAGATTTTACCTCCGGTGTGTTAGTTAGTAATCTTGGTTATGCACATCCTAAATTTGAAACGAAATTTAAGGAATATTACAAACAATTGCCAAGAAATACCTATAACATGATTACACCAGTTCAGGTGGAGGCTTCAAAGAGATTGATTGAAAGTTTTGGTTATTCCAAAGCACAAAAAATATTGTGGGCGGCAAGTGGTTCTGAAGGAATTCAAAAAGCAATGTGGTCTGCTTTACATCGCTATCCGAAACGACATATTATCGTTGCCACAAGGCATGGATTTCATGGTAAAAAAGGATTGGCGGCGGATGTAACCGGGGATACCAGTCCTAACCCCAATGTTCGCTGGATTTCGTTTCCCATGGGAGAAGGTTATGAACAGGATTTTTATGAAAAAGAATTAAATCAACTTTGGGATACTCACAAGGAAAAGATTGCTTTATTAATTACCGAACCTTATTTAGGAGCGAAAGGTTCTTATCATCCTCCGAAATGGTATCATCAACTATTACAGCATTGGTGTAATGAACATGATATACCGTTTATTTTCGATGAAGTCCAGTCTTGTTTTGGCAGGACAGGAAATATGTATGCATTTCAAACCTATGGTGTCGAACCGGACCTGGTAGTATTAGGAAAAGGAATGGCAAGTGGTGAACCCGCATCGGCTGTTGTGGGTAGAGAAGACTTAATAGAATCTTTAGATTACGGCGAAGCATCAGATACTTTCAGTGGAGGAAGTTCTGCATGTTGTGCCGTATGTGCAACTATGGATGTATTCGAGGAAGATAAAATTGTTGAGCATGTAAAGAAAACGCAGGGAAAATTGCAAGATATATTAATGAAATTAAAACAAGAATTTCCTTTTATTATTGATGTAAGGGGAGAAGGTTTTGTGTATGGCGTTGACTGTATAACAGCAGAAATTGCAAATAAGTGTGTATTAGAAGCATATTACGGAACTGGAAAAGAAGGTATACACTTTTTAGGACCTTTAGCCAAAAAAGTTATTCGTGTCAGTCCTCCATTGATTATTAATGAAGAAGAATTGGACCATGCCTACCAACTATTAGTCTCCGCATGGAAAAGGATATAACAAGGATTTAATGAATGGATAATCTCAGTAAAGAATTAGCAAAATTAATGTGGAATGTTGGTATTTTTACGGAGACGGTTGCTTCTTTGGGGATGGAAAATATCCAGACTAAAGAGGACTTTTCGCCTGTTACTCTCGCAGATTTAGGGGCACAAATTATGGTTAGTCATTGGTTAAATATGCATTTTGAAGGAGAACCTCTGATTGCGGAAGAGTCCTTGAAATCTTTACCAAAAACCAACCGTGATGCCTTTATTGATAAATTAAAAGGGGTATTAGAATCCTTTTTGGGAAAATTGAGCCAAAAAGAAATTTTAGATTACCTTGAATTAAACTGCTTTTCAACGAAAAAAGAATCATATTGGGTGTTAGACCCTCTGGATGGGACAAAAGGGTTTATTCGAGGAAATCAATACGCTATTTCATTAGGTCATATCAACAAGGGAACAATTGATGTTGGGGTTTTAGCATGTCCCCGTTTGCGTTTGACCCATTTATCAGATAGAAAAGATGTCCAACAAGGTTGCCTATTCTTTGCAGAAAAAGGGAAGGGAGCATGGGTGCAACTTTGTAATCTTTCTTCTGACCCTATCCCTATACATGTTTCCCAATGTAAAGACCCTTCACAAGCCAAATTGTTTCGTTCCTATGAATCAAAGCATACAGATGTTGAGAAAACAAACCGATTTTGTGAGAAGATGGGAATGAAGTTGTCTATTCCTGTGGATAGCCAGGTGAAATATGGGTTATTAGCATGTGGAGAAGGTGAAATTATTTTGCGATTTACTCCACCAGACAATCCAAACTATCGTGAAAAAGTATGGGACCATGTCGGAGGTGCCATTATTCTTCATGAAGCAGGAGGAAAGGTAACAGATGTTTTCGGTAAAGCGTTTCAATATAACGGAGAGCCATTGCTAAGTAATTCCATAGGTGTTTTTGCCTCCAATGGATATTTGCATGATATTGGAGTAAATATATTGCAAGAGATTATGGGAGAATTATAGGAGAGGAAATAATGAAAATTGCAGTTGTTGGAGCAGGTATTGCAGGTTTAACCTGTGCTTATCAACTTTGTTCTAAACATAAAGTCTATGTGTTTGAAAAGAGTAATCGTCCCGGCGGTGGTATCCTTTCTATTAAATACAAGGAAGGGAATATTGATAATTATGTTGATTTAGGTTTTTGTGTTTACAATCGTGCTCATTATCCTAATCTCGTAAATTTATTAGACCAACTAAAACTCCGTTCTCAGGAAGTCCCTAAGAGTGTTATTATTAATCACCCAAGTAAAAAACTATACTGGTGTTTGGGTGATAATGAGCAGAGTTTCTCCTCTGCAATGGCATACCTAAAACCAATAAATTACAAAGTTTATTCTTTATGGCGGAGTTGGAAAAAACAATGGAAAGCCTTTTTAGAAAAAAAAGACTTGAAAACATCTTTGGCAGAGTATCTTAAAGAAGAAGGTATTTCTCCGGAGATTCAAACGAAATTCGTTTTACCGTTAATACAGTCTTTCTGGTGTGGGTTAAAAAGCAATCTGAATGATATGCCAGCGTATTTTCTTTTCTCATATTTAAGCAAATTAGGATTACTGGAAGGAGATGAAGACGCCCAATGGCGAGTTGTTCGTGGTGGTGGATTTCGAATTATCAGTCAATTAGTATCTTCTTTAATTAACCCCGTTCGATTTCAAACAGAGGTCGTTAAGATATCTCGCCGCCCGGAATATGTAGAAATAACCACCAACACAGGAGAAAAAGAGACTTTTGATGCCGTAATCATTGCTATACATGCAGAAGATGCACTGAAATTATTAGAAAAGCCTACACCCTCAGAAGAGCAAATTCTTTCATCTATTGGATATGAAGAATTTGATGTTGTGATTCATACAGATGAAAGATTTATTCAGACACCACTAAAAGAACCGTCTTCATGGTATATTCAGGTGAGCGATACCCCAGACAAAATTCCCCCTGTGATAACCTGGAATTTAAATCATTTACAACAATTAGCAATAAAGACAAACTTGTTTCTCACCTTTGCCCCTCAGGGGAATAATGTGCCAAAAGAAAAAACAATGACCGTCTTACGCAGGAAAGCCCCCAAACCTACATGGAAAATGCTAAGTGTTCAAAAAAGGTTCACAGAAATTAATGGAATTTGCAGAACATATTTTTGTGGAGATTATTGGGGTGATGGGACGCTTGAAGATTCTCTTGAAAGTGCATTACAAATTGTTCCTTTAATTGAAAAACAACAATCCCGCGCCCAAACTATATGATAAATAAAATTACCGCTTCCGTATTCGGGGAGCATGAACTTTTATATCCGGTTGATTTGAAATATCATTTTGAGATGGCGGTGTATTCTCAAGGTTTTCTGTTGTAGTTGTTCTATTTAAGTATTCCTTCCACCAGTCTGCCCACAACTGAGGGTTCGGACCCAAGTTGACACCTGTTCTATGGTGTAATATTGAAGAAAATTTTTGTGCCAGGCTTGGATTTCTGCCCATCACTTCTATAGAAAAAGGGATAAGAATATCAAGAGGATAATTACTTATTCGCTCAGTGATATATTCAAGAACCCGTTGCGACACTGAAAACTCCCCCAACAGAATCCGACGAATATACTCTTCCGCCAGACTACCTCCATATTCTAAAATCGCATAAGCCGATGTCAATGATACAGAAACAGAATTATATTGTAACAATTGAACCCACTGTTCTAAGGATAAACAATGCGGCATATTAGCGAGTGATTGAACACAAGTGTATAAAATTTCTTCCGACTGTGTCGTTTGTATTTCATTCCACAATAAAGGAACAGATTTCTCTGATTTTATTCTTCCCAATACATAAATAATGGTTCGCTTTTCCACCATATCCTGAGGATTTTCTTGTAGTAATGCAATCAGATTTTCTTCCAGTTCCTCTTTCAGATATGGCAAAATTTGGTTTATTATCAGAGCCTGTTCAGGTGTCCCTTTACCAAGGTAATGTATCATTTTTTGAATAAAACTCTGTGAATCATTAGCGTAAAGTTTTTTACATGCCTTTAACCGCATTTCGTCAGATAACAGAAGAAAAATCTCCTCAAACTTAGGTGTAATATTAATTCCCTTAGACGCAACCAATTGTTCTTTTAACAGGGGTTCAGATGTTTGGGAAACAACAGGAGGCGTAGGGGTATTATTTCTCAAGAACGAATTATCAAAATCAAAAGAAGGAGGCTCCGTAAAAGAGGGATGTAATTCAAAAAGGACAGATTGCTTTAATTGTTTTAATCTTTCGATAGTCTGTTCTATATGAGTAGAATGCAAATCAGTTTCTATTGACGCTGTATTACTTTTTATTTCTTTTAATTCCTCACCGTAGGTGTAAAAAATAGGAACCGCGGAGATGAATAAAAAAAATAAAAGGATAAAAAATATGTGATTAGTTATGATTCTGAACATGCAAAAAAATTGTCTCTTAATTTGGATCCATTCCAAATATTTCTTATATCTAATTTTAGCATGGAATTAAAACATAATAAGAAATATATACTTACGAAAATTTTTTGAATATTATCCCAGAAGAATAATTCCCTTTTTATTCACTATAATACATCGCAATCCAAAATTTATTTACAGGATGGATTTTCAATTTATCAGGTATCTTTATGGTCGTCATTACTTTCTCATATTTGCGAGGAATCAAAATAATCCGTTGTGTGCCGCTTTTCTCTGTCAGGAAATCCGTGATTGTTTTCATAATATTTTTCAGGGCTGTTTCCGGGTCAAGACCCTGTTCTTCGGGCAATTCTTTTTCAGGGACAGGTATGTGTGTATAAAACTCAAAACCGTTTAGATCATTTGATTTTATACAATAAAATTCCGGTTGATGAAATTGACTTAGTAAAGGCTGAATATCATTGGCTAATTGTTTCATATCTTTCCCATTAGGATAATAGGCGGAAAAACCTTTTGCGGATATAATCAGTGCGGAGTTGATTAAGGCTATAATTACAAGTTTCTTCACAGAGATAAAATTGCATTCCATAGCACTCTGCAATATTCTACCCATCATTATAGTTAAAGGTATAAAAACGGGAAGTATATACAAAGTTAACCGAGATTTACTTACTAAGAAAAAAATAAATGGAAATACAAAACTAACAATTAAAAGAAACCATTGAGGTTCAGAACACGAAAAAGAGAAATATTTCCCATTATCTTTCTTGTTTCTGTATAAAGCATAAAGTAATAGAAACAGCCAAAAACCTGTCCCAAAAATAACAGGTACAAAATACATGGGGAATACCTTATACCATTCTGGATTTCTGTCAAATTCACCTTCAGCAAGCCTTCCCACGGTTTCATGAAATAACCAATACTGTAATAATCCAGGATGCTTCATGTTTTCCCAGAAATACCATGCAATACCTACCATAAAGAAAATCAATATGCCAATAGGTGAGATGAAATACCATAATTTTTCTTTATAAACAAGCCATCGCCATAAACAGAAAGGAAGTATCCCCATCAGGGGTATAAAGCCCATAGGACCTTTCGTTATACAACCCAAACCTATTCCTAACCAGAACAGGTATATAAACCACCTGTTTTTTGTTTGATATGCTTTCCAAAAAGCAAAAAAAGTTAGGGAATGCCACAAAACAAGGAGTGTGTCTGTAGATATAGAATTAGCCCCTCCGACTAAAAAAGGAGAACACGAATATATAAGAGCGGAAATAACTCCCGTGGGCAAATCCCAGAGTGATCTTGCAAAAAGATACACAAAAACCACAGTAAAAATAAAAGCAGGAATAAGATAAAAACGAGCACCCCATGTACTATTATCACCGAAAATAAAAAGCCCAGAAGCAATAGCAATATAGGTTAATGGTGGTTTTGTCCAATGATGTTTTCCGTGTAATACAGGTTCTAATAGATTTCCAGACTGCATGGTTTCCCGAGCACACAAAGCATACCTGCCTTCTGTGGTTTCATATAAGCCACGACTTCCCTGAAATAAGGTTACGCATAAGAACGACAAAATTAAAGCAAAAAAAAGAAGTGAAGATGTTTTGTTAGAAAGTATTTTTGAAGATAAATTTTCAGAAGACATATTCAAAATAGATTTTAATTAAGGTTAATGGAGGAAATTATAGAACTTGACTATAACAAAAGTAAAGTTATAAGAGTAATACGATAAAAATGGAAGATATATTCACAGATATCCATGTTTTTCCAATTGTTCTTTTAATTCCGGAGGCAATACCGTTGTATTTTCGGAAGCAGGTATTTCCTTCTTGTTCGGCAAACTTTCAATCTGTTTCATCAATTCAGAAACAATTTCAGGATGTTTTTCATATACATTGGTTAATTCCTTAGAGTCTTCCGTAAGATTGTATAATTCAATTTTATTTGTATTTCTGTCCAATATAAGTTTCCATGGATACTTCATAATTCCCTTTAGGTCTAATCCCATATCCTTCCATGACCCCCATGTAACCATTTCAATTATTGTGTTTTCATCCACTTCGTTCAAAAGATTATAACCTTCAAACTGCGAATATGGAGGTAAATTAAGCAAAGAAACAACTGTTTTCGCAAAACCAGCGGTAGAAATGGACGTATCTATTTTTTTAGGTTTTATTCCTCTTCCATGAATAATTACAGGCACACGAATTTGTTCCTCATATAGGGATGTCCCATGTCCAACCCCTTTATGTTCCCAAAACTCTTCACCATGGTCCGAAAGAATGAAAAAAATTGTGTTTGGATATTTTTTCTTTATGGTATTTACCAATTTTTCTACTTCTGTATCTGTAAATCGTATTTCTGCATGATACCTTCTTCGGAGTTCTTTTTTTTCTTGTTCTGTAAAATCATGGGAGGGAGGTTCCGATCGTTTTCCTATATTGTAATAAACAAGTTCCATCAGATAGTTAATAATTACATTCGGTGCTATATATGTTTCGTCAACTACATCTGTATTATCCGAATTTTTCAGTAAGTTTAAATATTCAGACGGAGGATTATAAGGTAGGTGAGGGTCCATGAAATGGCTATAAAGAAAGAAAGGACGCTTTGTTTTATTAATGAATTGAATTGATTTCTCCGTTACAAACGAAGCCGGTGCATCATTTTGGAAAATAAAGTGTTCTTCACGAAATCCCTGGGCAAAACCCAGTAACGGAGCCAAATTAGCGTTGCTTTGAACCGCGTAAGTTTCATATCCCTGTTGGGACAAATATTCTGGGAGTGTAGTAAAGGTATTATTCAAAACATCACTTACAGGTGCGTTTGGGTCTTCATTTCGAACACTATATCGAACGCCATGTTTTTCCGGAGGCAAACCTGTTAGCAAAGTTGCTATTGTAGGCTTTGTCCAACTGCAAGGTGTAACCGCACAAGGAAAATAAATAGATTGTTTAGCAAGTTTGGATAAAAAAGGTGTAATGGGGTTAGGTTCTTCATCAGGATTAATACAATCTGCCCGTAGCGTATCAATAAGAATGAATACAATATTGGGCTTTGCATGATGATATTTTTGGAAGTAATACCCCAAAAAAATAAATATACCCCCAATTGCAACGATAAATAATATTAAAAAAATCTGTTTATAAGACATAGCAAAACGGATTAAATTTCTGTATCTATTTCAAGGTCATAAACAAATGTTTGTTCTCCCTGTAAAGGACATTGCACCAACCATCTACCTTCAGGGGACATTATTCCAGACGGACAATTGATTACACCATGTTCAGATGCGGAATTTACAGTTACTATATAGCATTTACTTTCTCGAGCCCTTAGCCGTAAATTAATATCATAATAGGGAAGATAAGTCTGGTCTATACCTGTGTTTATAAGATGAAAAATAATCTGTGCCCCGCGTTTACCCAACTGATATGATAATCTTGGGTCAGGGTAAGGACCAAAACCGGGTGCCACCCATAAATCATTCCCCAACAAACATCCGAAGTTTATTCCCTTATATTTAAATAATCGTAATTCTTCACCGGGACGACACCATTTGCGATCTTCTTCTGTAGGAACCAGTTTTTCCTGTGTCCCTAAAAGTTTCCCCTCATCCGTATAAACCCTCGCTTGAATGTATGTATTCCCATCCATTCGCACGCCTGTTCCTATAATGCTTGAAACATAGGATTTTTTGCATGCTGAAGCGATTTGTTTCCATGCTTCTGTGGTTCGGGTATCACTAAAATTGTTGTTATATCCTGTCAAACTCATTTCAGGGAATACGATTATATCGCAATCTCCTTTCTGTATATGTTCAAGTATTTTTGGAAAATTTTCTTTCTTTGTATTTGCTACTTTCATTTGAACACCTTTAATTCTTAATACAGCCATGTGATACTCCTTATCATTTAAATTTCATATACGTATTATCTCAAAGGTAATGAAATGTTTTAAATTTATTATATTCACTTTGCCTTGTAGAATAACATTATTCTTATTTAGAACATTTTGTTTTTTGTATATTTTGTCAATACTCTCTTAAATCCTAAAAAAATTATTTTTTGAAAGAAAAGTTGGTATAATTTTGTTAGACAAAGAAAAAAAGAAAAATTGATATACACAACCATTTTTTTATATCATACGATATTGGAGATTTTATAAAAGGTTGGTGTGTGAATAAATTTATATAAAAGATATTTGGTGAGATATATTTTTTACTAAAATAATTATAATAATTTTTTCATGATGAAAAAAGAGAACTTAGGATATAAAATTGCTTTACAATGAACCTGAAAATAATGACCCGTTGGAAGCCATTGAGAAAGAGATTATTGAGTGGAAAAAATATTATGGAGATATTTCTCTTAGTTTTTCTAATATAATAGACCGTTTAAAAGATAAACTCCCCCGATTACGAATGCTTCTAAGAAATCGCAAGAGCCTGAATACATATCTTCAGAGGATTCAAGAATCTTTTTCAAAGACAACCACTCGAGAGGAACAATTTTTACTACAAAGAAGAACTCTAAACCAGCTTCGTGAGATTCGTTCAGCATTAGCCCATTGTTATACAGCGATAATTGCCTTTGAAGACGCTTTTGACCGAACAGTAACGATGATAGAAAGACTTCCCGAGGATACTATTTCAATGTCACCGGTTTCTTCTCAATCACACAAGAAAATGGTTTCTGAGGAGGAATTATTACAAGAACTGCAAAGGGTCCATGGTTTGATTTCTGGTATTGATGCAGTCCAACGAGGTGTTGAATATTCGGGTGATATAAAGAAAGGAGAAGAAGATTCGGAAAAATTGCGAATTGGAGATATTTTACTAAAAGAGGGGGTAATTACCGAAGAACAATTAAATAAAGCTCTTGTATATCAAAAACAAAGCAGTTATAAAGAGCATCTGGGAACGGTTTTAGTAAAGTTAGGGTTTGTAGATGATATAACGATTGCAAAGGTTCTCGCAAAACAGAGTGGCTATCCCTTTATAGAAGATTTAAGAAAAGAAATTGTGCACTCTATAGCCTTAAAGGTTATCCCGGAGAGAATGGCAAGACAACATGAATGTATGCCTTTACAAATACGAGGAAATACACTTCGGGTAGCAATAGCCAATCCCTATAATTTATTAGCATTTGAAGATTTAAAATTGGCTTCGAATTGTACTCTGGATATTATAATAGCCCCACGAAACCAGATTATTGCTATGATACAAAAATATTATGCTTCGTAATAAAAAACAATTTATCTTCGAAATGATTTTTTATTCACGGTGTATATGGCTTTCTAATATCAAACGATTACGAGCACTCAGAATTCGGTAATCTTCTATATGAAAATCAGAAACTGATTCGATAAGAATCTCTTTCTGGAATTCCTTCTGCAAACTTTCAAGAATAGGTTCATTTTCTTCGCGTAATCTCTTAGCAATATCGGGATGGGTTTGAAGTATAAATTTTTTTTCTTTATTAACCACAAACATACTTTTTAATTTGCGAAGTATGTCTAATAAAACTGTTGTGATAGATTTTACATGTCCGCGTCCATAGCAATAAGGACAGGGTTGAGATAATGTCTTAATTACATTTTGCTTCAACCGCTGTCGGGTCATTTCTATCATACCGAGTTCACTAATTTCAGATACTGTAATTCTTGCGCGGTCATTTTTTAATAAATTAATAAAGTGATTTAAAAGTTTTTTTCGGTTCTGTTCTAATGCCATATCAATAAAGTCAATTACAATGATCCCATTCAAATCACGAAGACGTACCTGCCTGGCGATTTCTTCCGCTGCTTCAAGATTTGTTTGAAGGATTGTTTCTTCTAATTCCTTTTTTCCTGTAAAACTACCCGTATTTACATCAATCGCGACTAATGCCTCTGTTAAATCAATAGTAATATACCCGCCCGATTTAAGTTGCACATTTCGTTGGAGAATTTTATCAATTTCCCGTTCAATATTCATTTTTTCAAATATAGGTGTTTTTAATTTATAAAGACGCACTCTTTTTTTAAGTGCAGGTTCAAGTATGTCGAGAAAGTTAATAATTTTTTCATACTGGAAAGGATTATCTATGGTCAATCGTTGAATCTCTTTAGTAAATCGGTCTCGAATAATGCGTAATATAGGATTTAAATCTTCCCGTACAAGCCCAGTTCCTTTCAAAGTGCGATATTTTTCGTTAACTCCTTCCCACACGCGAAGCAAATACATAATATCGTTTTCTAAATCTTCGCGAGGTTTGTTTTCTGCAGCTGTTCTAAAAACAATACCCATTCCCTTGGGTTTAATTTGATTCATAATTTTCCGTAATCGCTCTCGTTCCTTTTCAGATTCGATTTTCCTCGAAATACCCGTAGCATTTATAGTAGGGAAGAGGACTACATACCTTCCAGGTATCGTTATAAATGTAGTAAGTCTTGCCCCTTTATTTCCTATTTGGTCCTTAACTACCTGAACCATAAGATATTGATTTGTATGGAGTATATTTTGAATTCGAGGTGGACCTGTTACAGTTTTTCGGTGGAGTGGGCGAGGCACCATTCCTTCATCAAGAATAATATCTTCAAAATCTGTAGATATATCCGAAACATATAAAAAACCGTTTTTCTTTATTCCTATATCTATAAATGCCGCCTGAATACCGGGGATAATAGAGTCCACTCTCCCTTTGTAAATATTTCCAACAATAGAAGGAGTTTCTGCCCGTTCTATCATCAGTTCTGTTAACTTTTGGTTTTCTAATAAGGCAATGCGAGTTTCTAATGGTTCTACATTAATTACTAATTCTTTCATAGTATCTTATCCTGAAAATAAATATGATTTTTCCCGTGGAACACTATATATTAAACCTATACCTGTTATACAAGTGAGGTAAAAAGAACGACCCCAACTTAGAAAAGGCAAGGGCAACCCAGTTACAGGAAGTATTCCCATAGTAATAGCAATGTTTATAAAAATATGAAACAAGAATATAATAGTAATCCCTGTAATTAACAACTTTCCTTTCAATTCCGTTGCATTTATGGCAAGATGTAAACATCGAAGAAGAAATAATCCGTATAAAACAATAAGTAGTGCAGATTTATAAAAACCATGTTCTTCGGCAAATAGTGAAAAAATAAAATCTGTATGATGTTCAGGCAGGTATTTTAATCGAGTTTGAGTTCCCTGACGAAATCCTTTTCCGTTAATCCCACCACTTCCGATGGTAATTCTGCTTTGATAGGTTTGCCATCCTCCACCTTGTATATCTGCCTCGGGATTAAAAAATGTATAAATCCGCATCAGTTGATGCGGTTTAAGGGGTAAAAAGTCAGGATGTTCTCCCGCTTGTATTTGTTCGGGTGTAAGACTATTCACTTCAAAGAAAACAAAGCCCATTAAGATAACGCCCGCAAGAATAGTTGCTAACCAATGCCACACTTTACAACCTGCAATCCATAGCATTATCATCGTAATAGGAATAATACACATCGCAGTCCCAAGGTTCGGTTGCAAAAAAATTAGAATAATAGGAACTCCAGAGATTATAAAAGTTAATATATACCAATGGAGTTTTTTTATATTATCGCCAATTTTCCCAAAATACCATGTGAGTGTAAGTACAATTATAATTTTATTTATCTCTGAAGGTTGAAATCGTATAGGTCCCACGGGTATCCATCGCTCACTTCCTTTTGCCTGAACACCAAAAAATAGTACGACGACAAGAAGTAAAATGGAAAAAGAATAAAAAAGCGGTGCAAAAGCAATTATAATTCGGTAATCAATCATTGTGATAAAGAACAAAATAGGAAGGCTTATAAAAAAAATCGAAACATGCTTTACAAAATAGGAATAATCTTCATTTTGACTGGCACTATACATATTAACCCAACCTATTACAACCAGAATCAACATCAATAAAAAAAGAATAGGGTCAATACGATTTAATCTCCGCCAGTTTATAATATGTATACCACTGTCCTCAATTTCGAACTGTATTTTAGGTGGATGAGTTATATTTTCTATAGAACTCAATGTTGAATCCTTCCTATTGATTCTTGGGCTATCAATTGAATATCTTGTTTAGGTTCACGGTTATAGAAAAAATGAATGACTTTTTGTGCTAAGGGCGCCGCCGCAGAAGAACCGTGATGTCCGTGTTCTACAAGTATGCAAAGGGCTATTTTAGGTTTTTTATCTGTGACCCCTGCTACAAACCATGCATGGTCTCTCATTTCCCATGGGATTTCTTCTTCACTTTTGTATTTCTTATGATGTTCTAATGACATAATTTGAGCAGAACCCGTTTTCCCGATAACAGTAATTCCATCAACTTTGGCAAGTTTGCCTGTTCCTGCTCTTGCTTCCCCTATGGATTCAACACAAAGTCTCATTCCATCTATAACTGTTTCTAATGTCTTCTTTGAAAATATCTGTTCTTCAGGTTGAGGTGGGACAAAATCAGCATTTAGATGAGGATAAATTCGATGTCCCCCATTAATAATAGTTGCCATCAATACAGCGTTTTGTAATGGTGTTGTGGCACAACTTCCCTGTCCGATACTCAAATTTACGGTATCCCCCGGGTACCATTTTTGTTCCCATACAGGTTTATGAGCATTTATTTTTGCTTTCCATACACGATCTGGAATGAGCCCCGGAACCTCTCCCGGCAAATCAATACCTGTTTTTTCACCCAGACCTATTTTATGACAATACTCCGATATAGCATCAACTCCCAATTTAAGCCCCACATTATAAAAAAATACATCACAGGAATAAGCAAGGGCTTCACGAACAGTAACCGATCCATGTCCATACTTCTGCCAGCATTTCCATTCTCTACCCGTTCCACCAATTTTAAAAGCCCCCGGACAGAAAAAGGTTGTTTTGGGAGTAATAACCCCTTTTTCAAGAGCGGTTGCAGCAAGAAATACCTTAAATACCGAGCCGGGCGGATATTGTTCGCTTATAGCACGATTTGTCATTCGATTGGGTTGTTTATTCAGTAGAAGTTCAAGTCTTTCGGCATCTTTCCCTTTAGTAACAAATATATTCGGGTCATAATTGGGACTGCTTGCCATTGCCAAAACGGCTCCTGTGTCTGCGTCTAAAACAACTATAGAACCCGGTTGGCTTGCAAGCAAATTCTCGCAGAGTTTTTGAAGTTCAATATCCAGAGTTAATACAAGGTTTTTCCCTGGCGTTGGCAATTGACGAAGCCCTGCCTCTTCAGTTAGTAAGTGCCCTCGTGTATCTTTTCGGACAAGTAGCAGATTTCCATAGCGGTCTGTGCGTAATTGAGGTCTTCCCGATGCATATTTTGTAACAGTCATATATCCATCAGTTCCTTTGAGAATATTTTCATAATACCGTTCAATTCCACTCCTTCCAATGAAATCGCCAGGAAAATACCTCCCTTCATATAAAACCAGTTCATCACGGTTCGTCTCATTAATATATCCGATAATCTGACCCGCCGTATTTCCTAATGGGTATCTTCTTTGGGGTTGAACAGTAACATATACCCCAGGAAGTTGAAAATTATTTTCCTCAATCCGTATCCAATCAGAACGAGATATATCTCTTTTGAGTGTTATTTGCGTAAAAGGTTCTGCTTTGAAATTTTCAACTTGTTCTAAAATCCAGAAAGAAGGAACATTAATAAGTTTTTCTAAAGTCTCCGCAACATTTTTATATCGGTTTGACGGACAATCTCCGGGAACAAATATAACATCTGCTGAAGGGCGATTATCTGCCAAAATAGTTCCATCTTTTGTAAGTATTTTTCCACGGTCGGCTTTCATCCGTTGGGGCCAGATACGATTATTTTCTGCCTTTTCTCGATAAAGTTCCGCATCTCGCACCTGTATTGTCCACAAACGGAATATGAGAATTGCCATACTAAAAATTACAAGGAATATAACCAATGAGAAGCGATAAAAAAAATTCTTTTGTGTCACATGGTTCATACTCATATCATTTGCCCGGAGAATATGCAGAGAAAAAATCTGTGAATCGGAAAATTTGTTGTAATAACCAAAAAACAAAAGGAGTCATTAATGCACTATAAAAAGCAGATGGCACTGTGTTTATAAAAATCACATAAATAAGATTCGTATAAGGGTCCTGAAGGTAAACAATAATATTAAACAAAATGCCGTGTAAAACAGCCCCACCAAAGACTAATGCCGATTTAATAGCAGGATGCTCACTGATTAACCGCCCGGATAATTTACCAAAAATAAAACCTGTAATCACAAGACAGAGGATATGATGTCCCAGTGCCGTATTACTTGCAATATCCTGATATATCCCGGCAAATAAACCTGTAAACATAGCCCGCTCTTCACCATAGAATAAAGCAAAATAAATTACCATAATCAATCCAAGGTCAGGAGTTACCCCCTGAATCCTCAATATGTCCGGCCAGCCGGTTTGCAATACAGAGAGGATTAGAACAATTATTATCCAGATAATATGATTAATGTTCATGGATTAAGACTCTTATTAGGGTGCTAATAATTCCTGTATTGGAGTTTGTGATTCTGTTTTCTCATTATATATTTTCCCTTCACTAATATGGGCATTATCAAAATCTGCAATATTCAATGGGTCTATTTTGTCGAGTATAATAAAAACGCAATCCAATTTATACGGGTCTACTATGGGTGTTATATCGGCACTTTTCCACAGTGTTCCCGACTCATGAATTGCCTGAATAATCCCAATAGGCAGTCCCGGTGGAAAGGTGCTTTCAGAACTGGTTACTACATAATCTCCAACACGAACTTTATCATATATATCAATATAATTCATGGTGCAGATTTTGCGTAAATCCCCGGAGGGATAAATGACACCATCATAGGGGCGTAATCTTTCGCGTTGTATCATGGCTCCAATTCGGCATTCACGATGATGTAATGTCGCAACGACAGAGGAGAACAAAGAAGTTTCTATTATAATACCAACAACACCTTCAGGGACCACTACAGGTTGGGATACAGAAACACCATCTCGTGAACCGCGATCTATCCGCAAGGCTCCCTGATAAGTCTCTAAAACATTTGCTTGCAATAATTTTAAGGACTTCCATTCCTCCGGAAGAGTTGCCATTTTCAGTTTTTTCTCCAATTGATAATTTCTTTCCCCTTTTTCAATAAGGGCTAACCGTAATCGAAGGATGTCCTCTTTTAATGTTTGATTTTCATTTTTCAAATAATCCGTTTCAAAGAACACAGCAACAACATAGTCCAAAAATTTTCCTGTTTGTGCTTTTATGCTTATGAGAGGATGGGTTGTTAAATAAATTCCTTGTTTAAGGAAATTACGGATAGGCGTTGAAGGTGTTTCTCTCAGGAGAGAAATAATACATAATAAGCATATTACCACAAAAATAATGGTTGACCGATATGCTTTTGATGTATCCAATGTATTCATCTTTTAATTAGATTTTAATATATATTAAAACTTTTTACCCTCTTCTCACTTCTAATGAAATATATTATAAAAATAAGTCGAACAAAATTAAAGTTTTTCTTCTGGATAATTTTTCAATTCTTCGAGGAATTTTCCTCCGCCAAGCACGACTGCTGAGAGAGGGTCTTCTGCAATAGACACATGAAGCCCTGTTTCTTTAGAAAGCAATTGGTCTAATCCTCTTAAGAGAGCACCACCCCCGGCGAGTACAACGCCACGGTCCACAATATCTGCTGACAATTCAGGGGGTGTTCGTTCAAGCGTGAAACGAACAGCCTCTATAATCTGGCTGACAGGGTCTTTTAAAGACTCCCGGATTTCCTCAGATGTGATTGTAATAATTCGAGGCAATCCCATTACCTGGTCTCTACCTTTTACCTGTAATTCAAGTTCTTGCTTCAAAGGAAAAGCAGACCCGATAGCAATTTTTATTTCTTCTGCTGTCCGTTCTCCAATCATCATATTATACGAGCGTTTCATGTGATTAATAATAGCCTGGTCCATTTCATCGCCCGCAGTACGGACAGACTTCGAAAAAACAATACCCCCTAAAGAAATTACAGCTACTTCAGTTGTTCCCCCTCCGATATCTACAATCATACTTCCTTGAGGTTCATGGACAGGAAGCCCCGCACCAATTGCCGCTGCCATAGGCTCTTCAATGATGTATACCTTCTTAGCACCGGCTTGCATGGCACTTTCTGTTACCGCTCTTCGCTCTACGGCTGTTATGCCCGAAGGAACACCTACTGCCACACGAGGCCAAATAAGTCTACGACGGTTATGAACCTTCTGTATAAAATATCGAAGCATTTGCTGGGTCGTTTCAAAGTCTGCTATAACACCATCTTTCATAGGACGAATGGCTACAATATTGCCCGGAGTGCGGCCTATCATATTTTTGGCTTCATTACCTACCGCACGAACCCTTCCTGTATCTTTATTAATTGCTACAACGGAAGGTTCACTTAAAACAATGCCCTGTCCTTTCACATAAACAAGTGTATTGGCTGTCCCCAAATCTATTGCCATATCGTGGGAAAATAACCACGGTATTTGTCGTACCATTTCTAACACAGGATTTTTCTCCTAATTTTTTGTTTTGTTGAGAATTACGATATAAGAGAATAGAGACTATGAAATTTAAGGTTTTATTATAACAAAATTGTAAAGTTTTTTGTAATTGTATTTATAATTTAATTTGCACAGAAAATTAATTTTGGTATTGATTATATTGTTAAAACAACTTATATCAGGAAATAACAAATTTTAAAGAATTGTTTTATCAGGATATATTTGTTATCATATATGTAAGATATATAATGGCTATTTTGTGATATAAAGTCCAATATTTCGTCATTAATTTATTGAAATTTTTCGTTTAATATTAGAATAATTAAAGATTTACAAAGGTTTTGTGTTTGAATGAATAGTTTTTTAAAGCAAATATCATTATGGGTAGTCTTTTTGATTATAATGGTTCTTGTGCTGTCCAATTTCTCAAAAGTGAGAGGACCTCGCAAAGAACTTCTTGAACCCGATTTTGTGCAACAACTACAACAGGGGAATATTAAAACGGTAACTATTCGTGAGTCGGGGAATAACCTTAAACAAGTATATGCAGAATTGAAAAATGAGGTAGAAGGGCAGAAAAAAATTCAGTTTAATACAGATAATTTTAAGGAAGAATGGAAAGAACAGTTAGAACAACAAGGGGTTATATATAAATATGAAACAGATAATCCGTTGTGGCAAGGGATTTTAATTAATGTTCTACCCTTGCTCATTATTATGGGGTTGTTCTGGTTTCTAATGTTCAGACAGGTCCAGGGCGGCAGTAACAAAGCACTATCATTCGGAAAAAGTCGTGCGCGTTTGGTTAATCAGAGCGATAAAGTAGTCACTTTTAATGATGTAGCCGGTGTAGATGAAGCAAAAGAGGAATTAAAAGAAATTGTAGAATACTTAAAAGACCCCAAAAAGTTTTCCCGACTGGGTGGCAGAATCCCAAGGGGCGTTTTATTAGTAGGTCCTCCGGGTTCCGGGAAAACCTTATTAGCCCGTGCTGTGGCAGGTGAAGCGAATGTTCCATTTTTTAGTATCAGTGGCTCCGATTTCGTAGAAATGTTTGTGGGTGTAGGGGCAAGTCGTGTGCGGGATTTGTTCCAGCAGGGATATAAAAATGCACCCTGTATCATTTTTATTGATGAAATTGATGCAGTAGGAAGACAAAGAGGTGCTGGATTAGGTGGCGGACATGATGAAAGAGAGCAGACATTGAATCAATTGTTGGTAGAGATGGATGGCTTTAATAGTAATGAGGGTGTTATTTTAATGGCTGCAACAAATCGCCCGGATGTACTGGATAGGGCTTTACTTCGTCCAGGACGATTTGACCGTCAGATTGTGGTAGCAAATCCCGATGTCCGTGGTAGAAAACAAATATTAGAAGTACATATACGAAATCAGAAAGTACCTATGGATGATGATGTTGACCTTGAAGTATTAGCAAGAAGCACCCCTGGTTTTTCAGGAGCCGACCTTGCAAATATGGTAAACGAAGCAGCATTACTCGCAGCAAGACGGAATAAAGAAAAAGTGAGTATGATTGATTTTGAAGATGCCAAAGACCGTGTTTTAATGGGCCCTGCTCGAAGGAGTTTGGTGTTAAGTGCAAAAGAAAAATTACAAACGGCATATCACGAAGCAGGGCATGTCTTAATCGGTCGTTTGTTGCCCGATGCCGACCCTATACACAAAGCAACTATTATTCCACGGGGTCCCTCCTTAGGTGTTACCAGTTTCTTACCCGAGGAAGATAGACACAATCTTACGCTAAGGTGGTGTTTAGCAACGATACGGGTTACTATGGGAGGACGCGCCGCAGAAGAAATTGTCTTTAATGAGTTTACAAGTGGTTGTGCCAATGACCTACAACAAGCAACCCGTTTAGCCCATTCAATGGTTTGTGAATGGGGAATGAGTTCATTAGGACCGATTGCCTTTGGTAAAAATGACGAAGTATTTTTAGGCCGTGATTTTGTCCGAATGCGAGAATTTAGTGAAGAAACGGCTGCATCTGTTGACCGAGAAGTTCATAAAATTATTGAAGATGCTTATAAAGATACCCGTGAACTTTTAGAAAAGCATAAAGATATATTAGATGCGTTAGCAAAAGCATTGAACGAAAAAGAAACATTAGAATCCCATGAAATTGATGATATAATTTGCTCCGTTGGGGGTGAACATGTTCTCCCGGAACGATGGAAGAAGGAAAAACAGAAAAAAATAACGGAAGAGGCAAAGCCTCAGGAACCCAAAACCGAAGGATTGCCAGAATTACCTACACCTTCTCAACCCCCGTTACCTGACCTTGCTTAGTTCTTATTAATAGTGGGATGGGAAAATACTAAAATGTCAAAACGAACAAAGGTTATTGGTATCTTAAATGTTACCTTAGACTCCTTTTACGATGGGGGACATTATTTTTCCTTAGAAAATGCATATAACCATGCTATTCAAATGATTAAAGAAGGATGTGATTATATAGACATAGGTGGAGAATCCTCTCGTCCCGGTTCCGAGCCTGTGGAAGCGCAAGAAGAACAACGAAGAATTTTACCTGTATTAGAAAAACTACAAGATATTACTGTTCCATGTTCTGTGGATACTTATCGCTCAGATACCGCTCGTAAAGCCTTGAAATATGGCGTCTCAATGATTAATGATATATCTGCTTTCCGATTTGACCCCGAATTAGCAGAAGTTGTTGCAGAAGCAGGTTGTGAATATGTTTTAATGCACATGCAAGGAACACCGAAAACAATGCAATTGCAACCCCATTATAACGATGTTGTATCAGATATATGTGCTTTCTTTGAAGAACGATTAAATTTTGCAGAAAAACATGGAATAAACAGAAGTAAAATATGGCTTGACCCCGGTTTTGGGTTCGGAAAAACTGTAGAGCAAAATTTAACTTTACTCCGCCGAATTAAAGAATTTTTCCAATTTGGATTGCCCGTGTTAATAGGGACTTCTAACAAATCAACAATAGGAGCAGTTTTAGATTTGCCTGTTGACCAACGAGTCGAAGGGACATCGGCTACAGTTGCATGGGCTGTATTTCAGGGTGTTCATGCAGTAAGAGTTCATCAGGTAAAAGAAATGGTTCGAGTTGTGCGTATGAGTGAGGCTATAATTTATGGAATGGATAAAGGATGAAGGAATATGAAAAAACGATTATTCGGAACCGATGGTGTTCGTGGAATAGCCAATGTCTACCCGATGACTACCGAAATGGCTTTAAAAATCGGGCGGGCTGCAGGTACTATTTTTCAACGAGAAAACCGACAGCATACAATACTTATTGGGAAAGATACTCGCCGTTCATGTTATATGCTTGAAAATGCATTAACGGCGGGGTTGTGTTCGGTAGGAGTGCGGGTTTTACTTACAGGACCTCTTCCAACACCGGGAGTTTCCTATATCATGCGGAGTTTGCGTTGTGATGGAGCGATTATGATAAGTGCCTCTCATAACCCGTATCACGACAATGGCATAAAAATATTCGGTCCAGATGGTTACAAAATCCCCGATGAAATTGAAGATGAGATTGAACGATTAATTCAAACAGGTGAAGTAGACCAACTCCGACCTACAGGCGAAAAAATCGGAACCGCAAAACGGATTGACGATGCGGTAGGTAGATACATTGAATTTGTAAAAGCAACTTTCCCTAAAGGTATGCGATTGGACGGCTTGCGGATAGTTGTTGACTGTGCCAATGGGGCGATGTATCGTGTCGGACCTGACACTTTATCCGAATTAGGTGCAGAAGTAATTCCTATTGGGGATAAGCCTAATGGAATAAATATTAACGATAATTGTGGTTCGGTATACCCCGAAGAGATGCGAGCACAGGTTATTCGTGAAAAGGCAGATGTGGGTATTGCCTTTGATGGTGATGGAGACAGGTTAGTGATGGCTGATGCTCATGGAAGATTGTTGGATGGAAACGCTATCCTTGCTATTTTAGGAGTGGATTATTTACAAAGAGAAGTGTTGGGAAATAAAACCCTCGTAACTACAGTTATGGCGAACGCAGGATTAGAACGAGCCGTAAAACCTTATGGTGGGCATGTTGTGCGAACCGGGGTAGGGGATAGAGCCGTTTCTGAAACATTAAAAAAAGAAAACTCTAATTTGGGCGGTGAACCTTCCGGGCATATTGTTCTGTTAGATTATAATGTAACAGGTGATGCGATGATTTCTGCTTTACAGGTGTTGGCAATAATGATACGAAAAGACCAGCCTCTTTCGGAATTAGGAAAAATTTACCAGCCCTTACCCGAGCAACATGGCAAAGTTCCCTGTGAAGGTAAGGAAAAGTTAACAAAAGAGCAATTGGATAAAGTTTCAGAAGAAATAGAAAAAGAGTTAAATGGCGAGGGAAAGGTAGTCGTCCGTTATTCAGGCACAGAGCCGATTATTCGAGTTATGGTGCAACATGAAGAATTGAGGAAAGCCGAAATTTATTGTAAAAAATTAATCGAAAAAATCACTGTTTTGCTAAAATCCTAAATAAATTTGGAGGTATTTAATATGATTGAGTTGGGCGTAAATATAGACCATGTAGCCACATTGAGGGAAGCGAGAAAAGGTAAAGCCCCGGATGTTATAACCGCAGCCAAGATATGTGAAATTGCAGGTGCTCATCAAATTACAGTCCACTTGCGTCAGGATAGGCGACATATTCAGGATAAAGATGTTGAAAAATTAAAAGAAGTGCTGTTAGTGCGTATGAATTTAGAAATGGCGGGAGTGCCAGAGATTATAAAAATTGCACATCGAATTATCCCTTATACTGTGTGTCTTGTCCCGGAAAATCGTCAGGAAATTACCACAGAAGGCGGTTTGGATGTGGCAGGACAAAAGGATAGTTTAAAGAAAGTCGTAGAGGGAATGCATGAAAAAGGCATAAAAGTAAGTATGTTTGTTGACCCGGATATAGAACAGGTTCATGCCAGTGCGGAGATAGGTGCTGATAGTGTTGAATTACACACAGGAGCATACGCAAATGCAGAAGGAGAACAAATTAATAAAGAATTAAATCGGCTTTATGAAGCCAGTAAAGTAGCAATTCAATTAGGATTATCGCTCCATGCCGGGCATGGTTTAACTGTGCGAAATTTAGAACCTGTGGCAAAAATTCCAGGACTTAAAGAAGTAAATATAGGACATGACATCATAGCCCGTGCCATCTTTATTGGTTTAGATGCCGCTGTAAAAGAAATTCTCGCTATATTGGAAAAAGCAAGTAACAAATAGAAATTATCTTTTTGAGGAACCATTGCAAGAATGTCAAAGCCAAAAGCAAGAATAACACTTTTAAATGTTTTACATGAGCCTTATGATAAGAGAATGTATCATAAATTAGCACGCAGTTTTGTAACTAATGGATATGAAGTCAGCTCTATCTGTCCCTATTCAGGCACAGAACTTCCCGAGAGCGATATAGGAGTTCAGTTTATTGTATTTCCATACAAAAAAGGATGGTGGAATAGAATAAAATCAGTTTATACCCTCTTCAAATTAGGTAAAAAAATTCCTACAGACATTTATATTGCACCTGAACCCGAATCGTGGGTATCTGCTATTATGATTAAGTTATTTAAGGGCGGTAAAGTAGTATTTGATATGCATGAACATAACCCGAATAAAATGGCTCAGTTTTTCCCAAAGTTTTTGCATAAATCGGTGGAATATCTCACACTTAAAGTAATGAGACTATTTGCCCGTTATACAGATATGATTATTCTAACACGCGAAAGTTTCGAACCTTTATGGAAAGGAATAAAAACTCCCCGAATTACTATCCTTAATACCAACCATTTGCAACCTATTTGTTCCGATATTCCACTATCATTAGCAGAAAAATATGCGAATGCTCCTACAGTTATTCATCAAGGCGTATTTGGGACAATACGGGGTTCTTATCAATTACTGGATGCTGTAGAAAAGGTTGTTAAAGAAATTCCTGATTTTCGTTGTATCGTTCTCGGAGAATATGTCTATGGAAGTGAAGAAGAGTATCGGCAGGCAATACGAGATAAAAAACTGGAAGAGAATATACACCTATTAGGTGTAGTCCCTTTTGAAGAGGTACCCAAATACATCCGTGTATCCAAAATAGGTTTAATCCTATTCCAACCGGGCTTCTTAAATCATACTTTAGCAATGCCTCATAAACTTTTTGATTATATGCGAGAGGAAATACCTGTAATTGTTCCAGATTTTTCAGTGGAAGTATCAAAAATTGTTCGGGAAAGTGATTGCGGTTTGTGTGTGGATGTTACAAAACCAGAAGCCATTGCCGATGCCATTATTTTTCTCCTTCGTAATCCCGAAGAAGCAACTCGTTTAGGAAAAAATGGGCGAAAAGCAGTAGAAATAAGGTATAATTGGCAAAGAGAAGAACAAGTTCTTTTGGACGGGATTAGCAGTCTTATATCCTGAGATTAGAAAAAGTTATTTTTTAAATATACAAAAGGGATTTTTATGCGTTTAAAATTTGATATACATTTGCATACCAATATTTACTCCCCATGTAGTTTGATGGAACCAGAGGAAATGATAGAGAGCGCTATATCCATAGGTTTGGATGGAATTGTTATTACAGAACATCATTATCAATGGACGGAAAAAGAAATTGAAGGATTGAGAAAGAAAGTATTTGTAAATGGATTAACTATTTTCTCGGGGGCAGAGATTACTACGGATGCAGGTGACCTACTTGTTTTTGGATTACCTGAAAAAAACATTTCAAAATGGAAAAATTTTGTTTCTGTGGAGGAAGTAATTGCAGAGGTAAATAAACATAATGGATTTTGTGTCGCCGCACATCCAACACGAAGTTATCACCATTTTGACCAGCGTTTAGAAGCATTACCTATTCCTGCTATGGAGGTAATGAGTGTGAATATGAATGTTGCAGAGCAAGAAAAAGCAAGTTTATGGGCAAACAAACTAAATCGGATGCAAATTTGTGCAAGCGATGCCCATAGTGCCTTTCATGTAGGCAAGTACTGGATTGAGGTTGAAATGGAAAAGCCCGATAAGATAGATTTTATATCAGCATTAAAAAATAGACGATTTCGTATGGGGTCGCCATACGCAAGTATTAAAAAATGTCAATCCTATGAATAGCGAAACTGAAAAAATAACAAACGAAACAAATCAAATAGAAACACCGGAAAAGAATGGAGATTCTGTTTTAAGTGAAATAGTTGCTTTTATTAAATTACTCCTGCTATTTGTTTTTTGTGTTTGGTTTATACATTCATTCATTGTCGAGGGTTATGAAGTTTGGGGACCGTCAATGAGAGGAACTTTAAATGAGGGCGACCGTATTTTAGTGTTTAAACTACCCTGTGTTTTGAGACGGTTTCCTTTATTGCCCGAACGGTGGAAAGTACACGAAGGAGATATTATCGTTTTTGAAGGAAAAGGGGAAGATGACCGTAGGTATGTGAAAAGAGTTATAGCAATGGTTCCATCCGACTCATCAAGTAAAATTGTGAGTGCCTCTGAAAATAATTCGCAGGAAATCTTTCAGAAAAAAATAGAATACTCAAAGAATAGGGTATATGTAAATAATAACCTTGTAGAGGAACCATATCTAAATAGCGAAAATAAAAATTCAGATGAAGAGGATATGGTGTATTTACATCCCGGCGAATATTATGTGTTAGGTGATAACCGAAGAATTAGTAAAGATAGTCGTTATTTTGGTCCTATTACCGAGGACCAGATTATAGGTAAAGCAGTTTTTCGTTTTTGGCCCTTAAATAAGATAGGTTGGCTGTGAATTTTGATATTATATTATCGGATGTCCACTTAAAAGTAGGGGAAAGGTATTTATCTCATCGTAAGGAATTTGAAACTTTTTTGCGTAGTTTAGCGGAAAATCCTCCCCGACGAATTATTTGTTTGGGAGATATTTTTGATTTCTGGTTTGAATATAAACATGTGGTCTTTTCAGGATACCTTGAAATATTGAACGCTTTTTACGAACTTCATCGTAAGGGTGTGAAACTGGTCTTTATTGGAGGAAACCATGATTTTTGGGCAGGAAAAAACTTAGAAAAAATTGGTTTCCAGATTTTTCAATCCGGGGTAATATTAGATTTTGACGGATGTAATACTCTGCTGATTCATGGAGATGGACTTAATAAAAGGGATTGGGGTTATCGTTTATTTAAGACTTTAGCAAGAAATCCTTTTCTAATTTTTGTTTTTCGTTTAATTCATCCAGATTGGGCAATGGGACTGGCACAATTTCTTAGTAAAGGTAGTCGAAAATTACAAAAAAACAATGTATCGGGACATTATCGTGAAGCGGAATCCATAAAATCTTATGCAATAGAAAAATTGAAAGATTCTGTATGTGATGCAGTTATATCGGGTCATTGCCATAAACCGGAATGTTCTGTTTTACAAATTAATGATCGTCAGTGTTGGTATATCAATTCTGGCGATTGGATAGAAAATAAAACTTATATAAAATGGGATGGGGAAAAGTTTCATCTGTGTCATTATATACAGAATGGAGAATAAATTCTGACAATAGGGGTTATCTATCACTCCAATTTCAAACGGGATTAAATTTGTAAATTGTTTTTAAAAAATAATGTAGGGATAATTCATGAATTATCCCTAAAAATCCCCCTTCTATCGAAGAAAATATTTAGATAAATATCAACAAGGAAAAACTGTTTTATTAAATAAAAAAGGGAGGCATACACATCCTTGTTCTGCCTCCCTCGGAAAAGGACAGATTGAGTGCTAAGCCAGCACATCGAGGTCGTGCCCCTCCGACTCATTACGCGACAGAGTCCGAAGTATAAGTTCCAGTGTCGCTGTCCCCAAGTCTGTAGAAGGCAAAGGTTGCTCCTTCAATCCTACTCCCTCTGCAGGTTGGGACTGCAGTCGAAACTGGCTTAGTCCGGCCCCGACGATGCTGACCGATGCGATTGAATTTGTATCCATTGTCAGTCTCCTTATTTCGTCGGGTTCCTTTTCCAACATAAAGTTACAATAATATTGTCGGCAAAAAAGGTAATTTTCTTTAATTAGAGTAGGACGAATACAAAGGAATTTTATGCCTGTTTCTTATTGGGAGAGAGATTGTTAGCAGAACGATTTAAAAATCGCTCACGAAATACCATGGCTATCCATAACATAAATGGCATCGTAAGATAGAACTGAATTACCGCCATAGGTAATTCACTATATGCCTTTAATACTTCCTGATAACGAAGCACTATAACGATAAAAAGAATATGACCCAACATAATTATACCTACACCCCATAATATCTTTTTCAAACGACTTATCCATGATATACGCGTAATCAACATCAGCGAAATAAAAGGAGGTAGATTGGTTATTAACAATGCAATAGGCGATGTTTTCTCAAATTCATACCCCTGTATTACAAAATAAATTACAGAAGCCGTATTCAGGAAACCGGAAGGCCGTATTCCTCCCGCCATGATTGGCACACCCATTATAAATCTCAGGATAGAACCGGATATCTGAACAAGTATCCACCCATACACAGGAATCAATGCCCACCAGATACATACCAGCGGAACAACCACAAGAATAAATTTTATACAGAATAGCAAAGTCTGAAATAGAGGAACCAAAGTTTTTTTCTGGAAAATCTGCATTATACGGTCTCGGAAAGACATTCCTTCCTTTGCTTCCGCATAAACGACAAACTCTATCCATGCAAGCCATACCGCTACCACAAAAACAATATATACAGCCTGCCAAACATAATAATGTAAAAATTCAAACCATTTCCCCCCTGCGTTTAATGCCCCTACAATCGCCAAAAAAGATAAACGAAAAATATTAACAAAATACATTAAAGGTATCCCAACAGCTATCCCCAATAACTTTTTTCGAAAAAGTGTCGGATATGCAATTACCGCAGCGAAAAATATCGCCATAATCTCTATCGCACCACATTCCGAAATAATAATAAACGGAAATATATATCCACTGACCCGCCGATTGTCTTTGGGATTTTTTTGGGCTTCTGCATACTGTAGTCTTAATGCTTGTAACTCTGTATTATACATTGCCAACAGGCTCGCTTTTTCGGGCTCCGACAAAGTCAGATTGCGATTTAATTCCTTTATTTTATCTTCCAGTACGGTTATTTTGGATAGTAAACCTTCCTTTAAAACAAATACAACGCGTGGACCTAACTTAATTTGAACCCCTTGTTTCCTCGCCTTCTGAGCACGATACGACCACTGTTCCCATGGCGTTAAAGGCTCCTTACTGGCATTAATATAATCTTCCGGAGCAGGCTGGTTTGCACCCCTCGCCCAGGCTGATAACCACGCTCTGCATTCCTCAGGGGATATACTCTGTGGAAGACCTTCTAATGTTGCATTATCGCCTACTTTATTCAATACCCAACATGTATTTTTGGCTAATGTAAAAAGATAGCGGTCGTTCCATGTTGTATGAATTAAATAACGATATGCTGTTAAGAAACTAACAACTACAATTATAAAAAATACAACGAACCGTAATGCGGGACTTTTATACCATACTTCCTTATCTTCAGAAGATACACGCCCCGCATTCTTATCTTTGTGATTATCTACCGACATTCTTTCCTATTACCTTTGTACTTCTATAAAAATATAACGATTTTAAAAATCATGCAATCAAATTATTTTTGATAATATTACTTTGAAAGTATTATAATACCATATCCTTATTTTGATTGCATAAATAAAGCCAATAGCATTTCTCAACACTTCCTTATAAAAAAGGGGCTTTTAGTTTTTAGATACAAATTTACAGTCAAAAAATATATAAACAATTAAACCTATAATACAGGAGAAAAAATTTTATGAGTAAAAAGTTTGTTTATTTCTTTGGTGGAGGCAAGGCAGAAGGCCGTGCCGATATGAAAGAAATTCTCGGAGGCAAAGGAGCCAACCTTGCTGAAATGGCTAATTTAGGTATTCCTGTCCCCGCAGGATTTACAATTTCAACAGAAATGTGTACTGAATATTACGCCAATAAAGGGAAACTCCCCTCTTCTCTCGTTGATGAAGTTAAAAAAGCATTACAAAAAGTTGAAAAGACAATGGGCAAGAAATTTGGCGACCCTAAAAATCCTCTGTTAGTATCGGTTCGCTCCGGAGCCCGTACCTCCATGCCCGGAATGATGGAGACCGTTCTGAATGTCGGTCTTTGTTCTAAAACAATTCCTGGACTGATTGAAAAAACTAAAAACGAACGCTTCGTATATGACTCGTATCGCCGTCTTATTATGATGTACGCCGATGTCGTCATGGAAAAAGCAGCCGGTATTGAACCTGAAAAAGAAGAGATGGCAGTCCGCAAACAAATGGAAGCGGCAATGGATGAATTGAAAAAGCAAAGAGGAGTAAAACTGGATACCGAACTTACCGCAGATGACCTGAAAGAATTGTGCGAAAAATTCAAACAAATCGTTAAGGATACATTAAAGAAGGAATTCCCGGATGACCCCAATGAGCAATTATGGGGTGCTATTAAAGCAGTATTCCAATCATGGAACGGTAAACGGGCTATTGCTTATCGTCGTATCGAGAAAATTCCCGATGAGTGGGGAACAGCCGTAAATGTCCAATCTATGGTCTTCGGTAATTTGGGTGAGACCTCTGCGACAGGCGTTGCTTTCACCCGAAATCCTGCAACAGGCGAAAACAAATTCTATGGCGAATGGCTTATCAATGCACAGGGCGAAGATGTCGTTGCTGGTATTCGCACACCTTACCCATTAAACGAAGCCACAAAAAGTCAGGAAAATCAACATCTTCCTTCATTAGAAAAATTAATGCCCAAAACATATAAAGAGTTAGTAGGTATTCGTAATAAATTAGAAAAGCATTTCACAGATATGCAAGATATTGAGTTTACTATTGAAGAAGGTAAGCTCTTTATGTTGCAAACACGTACCGGCAAACGCACCGGTATGGCAGCAGTTCGAATTGCTGTAGATATGGCAAATGAAAAATTGATTGATAAGAAAACAGCCATTATGCGTGTAAAACCCACACAACTCGACGAATTCTTGCATCCCATGCTCGACCCGGCAGAAGAACAAAAAGCAAAAGTCATTGCAAAAGGATTACCCGCAGGACCCGGTGGTGCCGTAGGAAAAATCGTATTAACTGCAGATGACGCTGAAGCATGGGCAAAGAAAGGTGAAAAGGTTATCCTTGTTCGTGAAGAAACCTCTCCCGAAGATGTTCATGGCATGCACGCCGCCGAAGCCATCCTTACCGCAAGAGGCGGCATGACCTCTCACGCTGCATTGGTTGCTCGTGGTTGGGGTAAATGCTGTATCGTAGGTTGTGGTAGTTTGCATATTGACCTTGATAAAAAAGAAATCCATGTTTCTGGAGAAGTCTTAAAAGAAGGAGACTGGATTTCTATGAACGGTAGCCTCGGTAAAGTTTACATGGGCGCACTCAAGGTTATCCCGGCTCAACCCGAAAAGAATAAATGGTTTGCTTCTATTATGAAATGGGCTGATGAAATTCGTGTATTGAAAGTTCGCACCAATGCAGAACGCCCGGATGATGCCGCCAAAGCCGTAGAATTTGGTGCAGAAGGTATCGGTCTGGCACGCACAGAACACATGTTCTTCCAGCCGGAACGAATTATACACATGCGTGAAATGATTCTAGCTAAGAATCAAGAAGATCGCCGTTCCGCTGTTATGAAACTTTTACCTTTCCAGAAAGAAGATTTCATCGGTATTTTCAAAGCCATGAATGGCAGACCGGTGACCGTTCGTTTGCTTGACCCACCATTACATGAGTTTGTAGGTAGCCTTTTAGAAGACCCCGAAGAACTTCAAAACTTGGCAAAGGTTTGCAATGTAACTGTTGAAGAAATTAAAGCACGCGTTGAAAAACTACACGAATTGAACCCCATGTTAGGACATCGTGGTTGCCGTTTAGGTATTACCTATCCCGAAATTACCGAAATGCAAGCCCGTGCTATCCTTGAAGCCGCAGGAACCTTGATTAAACAAAAAATGAAGGTACTTCCCGAAATTATGGTTCCCCTTGTGGGCTCAAAACGAGAATTAGATAATCAAGTCGAAATCATTCATAAAGTAGCCAAAGATGTCATGAAAGAAATGGGTGTAAAAATTAACTATATGGTCGGCACCATGATTGAAGTGCCACGAGCCGCTTTAACTGCGGATAAGATTGCAGAAACTGCGGAATTCTTTAGTTTTGGAACAAACGACCTTACCCAGATGGGCTTTGGCTTCTCTCGTGATGATATCGGTAGTTTCTTACCTGTTTACTTAGAAAACAAAATCCTTCCTGCCGACCCATTTGAAGTTTTAGACCAGGAAGGTATTGGACAACTTATTCAAATGGCTGTAGAAAAAGGAAGAGCCACTCGTCCCGACCTGAAATGTGGTATATGTGGTGAACATGGTGGCGAACCTTCATCCGTGAAATTCTGTCATCGTGTTGGCTTAAATTATGTAAGTTGCAGTCCTTACCGCGTCCCTATCGCACGGTTTGCTGCGGCACAGGCTGAAATCGAAACCCCCCGAAATAAGTCTGCAAAATCAGCCAAGCCCACTAAAAAAGGCAAAGAAAAGAAAACCTCCCGCAAAAAGTAAGGTTATCCATTTAGTACTATAAAAAGGAAACCGCTTCTGAACTATCAGAAGCGGTTTTCCTTTTAGAAATAATCTATACTATTTCTTGTCTTTTGCTTTTAATTCTTCTACAAGGTCAATATACATCTGCATGGCTTGTTCCTGCGATGTCCCTTCCAATGCTTTCCATGCGTCATATTTCGCCCTGCCTATAAAATCCATCATGCCGGGACGGGAACCTTTGCAGTCCCCTTCGGAAGCCTGCTTATATAAAGCATACAATCTTAGTTTGGTTTGAGCATCAGGTGCTTCTGACAATTGAGTTACATCTTTAGAAGCCTGTTCAAATTTTGCTTTTAATTCTTCTGACATGTTAAACCCTTTCATTTTTTATAAAGTTAAATTTTAATTTATACTTACCATTAAGTATACTTTTATATTAAAAAATAAATATACCCTTTGTCAACTCAAAACAGATATAATTTAACATTATTTTCATAATATAATTATAAAAAAAATAAAAGAAAGGAACAGCAAATGAAGAATGTTTTTATCATTGACGCATTGAGAACACCTGTGGGAAGTTTTAACGGTATCTTTGCAGAAGTATCTGCAGTCCAATTAGGAACCCATGTCGTAAAAGAATTGCTTTGCCGACATCCAGAAATTACAACTGAACAAATTGATGAAGTCGTTTTTGGTGAAGTATTGACCGCAGGGTTAGGGCAGAACCCGTCCCGTCAAGTTTCCATTCACAGTGGGATACCTCAGTCTACACCGGCATATACTGTGAATATGGTCTGTGGCTCCGGTATGAAAGCCATTGAACTGGCTTGGCAAAGTATTCGCACAGAGCGTGCAAGTGTTGTTATCGCAGGTGGTATGGAAAATATGTCTCAGGCTCCATACCTGTTAAAAACTTTACGACGCGGTTCACGAATGGGCGATACCACAGCAATTGATAGCATGATTTATGATGGACTATGGGATATCTTCAATCAATACCACATGGGAATAACCGCTGAAAATGTTGCCGAAAAATTTGGTGTATCCAGAGAAGCACAGGACCAATTTGCGTACGAAAGTCAAATGAAATGTGCGCGTGCATTTGAAAAAGGATTATTCCAAGAGGAAATTATACCCATTAATTTAGAAACAAAAAAAGGGACGGTTATTTTAGATAAAGATGAACATCCTCGTCCTGATACAACATTAGAAAAGTTAAGTAAACTTAAACCTGCTTTTAAACCCAATGGAACTGTTACTGCAGGAAACGCTTCGGGTATTAATGATGGAGCATCCGCTCTTATTCTTGTTTCCGAAGAAGTTCTACCTAAAATTAAACCCGCTTTCAATCCTGTTCGCATTATAGATATTCAATCAATGGGCTGCGACCCTGCTTATATGGGCTTAGGACCTGTATTCGCCACACGAAAATTATTAGATAAAAATAAATTGACAATAAATGATATTGACCTATGGGAAATCAACGAAGCCTTTTCTGCTCAATCTATACCTTGCATACAACAGTTAGGGATGCGGACGGATATTGTAAATGTTAATGGAGGTGCAATCGCATTAGGACATCCCATTGGTTGCTCCGGTGCACGAATTACAACAACCCTAATCTATGAGATGCAACGGAGAAAATCAAAAAAAGGCATCGCTACTATGTGTATTGGCGGTGGAATGGGAATTAGTGGTTTATTTGAATTAGCGTAATATTTTTACGGACTTATCCGAACTATCCGATTTATTTTATGCGTTAAATTTGTCGGATAAGTCCGACTATTAAAACTAACTCTTTGCAATAATTGGGGCAAGTGCAGACAACAAACCCGCAATAGCGGTGAGAACAGTTGCAACAATGGAAATAATTGTAGAGGCAGACGCTGTTTCAAGATTAGAAACTTTGTGTGTCATTGATTTCGTGTGTTTCATTTAAAACCTCCTTATAATGTGTATTAAAAATAATTGAATACATCTTATATTATCATTTATTATACAAACTTTATAAAATAATATTACAAACTACATCAGTATAACAAGAGCATAATACAATTTGCGATTGAAAATACAATAGAAAATGATACTTACCATTATTTTTTTAGCCTTCAGTCCTGCTTTGTTACTTTTTTTACTTTTTCCAATTAAAAAACCTTTACAAAGCATAATTATTAGCATTCCACCTTTTTTAGCACTATGTCTTGCAATTTTATACTTCCACCAGAAAAAAGACTTATCTTTTCAATTGGATTGGATACCATCCTTGGGGGTGCAATTATCTTTTGAAAGTTCTTATTTCCAACTCCTTTTCGGAATTTTTATTTTAACCGTAGGTATATTAATTCATTTCTTCGCAGTAATCTATTTGCATAAAGACACATCCCTGAACAGTTGGTTTTTCTGGTTCTTCGTCTTTATGGGTTCTATGTTAGGTATTGTTTTTTCCGCAAATTTATTTCTCCTTTTCCTTTTCTGGGAGTTGACCAGTTTGGCTTCCTTTTTCCTCATAGGACATTATCATGAACAGGAAGAAGCAAGAAAAAGTGCCTGGGAGGCATTGCTTGTTACAGGTGGGGGAGGGCTTTGCCTTCTTGCGGGACTTATTATGTTATTTATAAGCATAGGAACGGTGAATTTTTCGGAACTTCAGGATAAGTTTAATTATTCATCTCATTCTCTCTTTTTAAATATATCTGTTTTCTTGATAATTTTAGGGATAATGACGAAATCCGCTCAATATCCATTTCATTTCTGGTTACCTGACGCTATGACGGCACCTGCACCTGCAAGTGCATATTTACACTCTGCTACAATGGTCAAGGCAGGAGTATTTTTGGCTTTTCGCTTATCTCCTATATTTTCTAATATACCTCTATGGCACATGCTATTAATCATCTCCGGTGGTTTTACTTTTTTTTGGGGAGCATTTTGTAGCGTAAAAGAAGACTCTATTAAAAAAGCGTTAGCATACACTACAGTAAGCACTTTAGGCTTACTTACCTGCCTTATAGGTATTGGCACCCCTGAAACTATTTATAGTGCCATGCTTATACTATTTGCCCACGCTATATACAAAGCAGGTTTATTCTTATTTGCGGGGACTATAGAATTTACAACCCATCGTAAATATCTCTCAAAAATAAAAGGGCTATGGCAAAAACAGCCTTTATTCTTTATTATTGCGTTTTTATCCCTATGTTCCCTTGTTGGTTTGCCTTACACATTTAGTTTTCATGCCAAGGAAACACTTATCCATTCAGTCTTTCAGTTTAATTCCTTTTATTCAGCAATAATTTTGTTATGGGTAATTATCGGAAATTGTTTGATAACAGGTTTTGCAGTGCGATTTTTATTAATACCTTTCTACAAAAAAGATGTATTAGAAGAAGAAAGCCATTTTGGGATTTTATCCTATCTACTCGCAGGTATTCCTTTGTTATTTGCCATATTCAGTATAAGTATTTCTTTTTCACCATATTTAGCAGATATTTTTCATAACCTCTCCAATGACCTTCTATCAAATACGGCAATCAACGGACATTCTGAAAGTGTTGAAGAGCATAATCCTTATTTTATGTTATTACCAAGTATTGTGGCGTGGTTTGGAGGTATTGCCCTCGGACTTTACTTTGTATGGCAGAAAAATAAAGCGGAAGAACATGGCATAACAGCATTGGCTACAAGAATATATCAGCAGACAATTAATCAATTACTTCTACAATCAGACCGCATTACTCGCTTTTTCCAGAACGGTAAACTTCGTTCCTACTTACAAACATTTGCCTTCGCAGTCCTTATTGTTGCTTTTATTGCTATTATTGCGGAATGGGAAATTATTCGAAGTAATATTTTATCTCATATCTTTCACCCCGAACATAAGACGACCCTATATGATTTTATTTTAATCTCAATTATTATTGCGGGAATTTTTGGAGTTATTTTTGCCCGAACCAAATTAACAGCGGTGATATGTCTTGGAATAGTAGGCTATGGGATGGCGGTTATATTCCTTATTTATAGTGCACCCGATTTAGCCATGACACAATTTATTATTGAAACACTTACCGTATCCCTATTTGTCTTTGTCTTCTATCATTTACCAGAACAACATTTACAACGGAGAAAATTCACCAAATATCAGAATGTTCTTATTAGTGCACTTTTTGGTATCGTGATGGGCTTTCTAACCCTTTCTGCTTCAAGTATACAAACACATCCTTCCATCTCATCTTTTTTCACAACCAAAAGCCTTCATGAAGCCCATGGAGGTAATATTGTAAATGTTATTCTTGTGGATTTCCGTGGTTTTGATACTCTGGGAGAAATAACTGTTCTGGCAATAGCCGGTATTGGCACTTATGCATTACTCCGTTATCAGAGGTTAAGGAAACATGAATAGTTTAATATTAAAAACCGCCGCAAAATATATTGCTCCCTTACTATTTTTATTTGCCATTTATCTTTTATTAACAGGTCATAACCAGCCAGGGGGTGGATTTTCAGGAGGATTGGTGGCTTCCGCATCATTTATATTGCTTGCCTTTGCATACGGTGTGGAACGCACACAAAACTGGATAGGAATATCGCCTGTATACATCATTGCCTCAGGATTGCTGTTAGCGTGTGGAAGTGGACTTATTTCAATATTATTAGGTCAACCCTTTATGACAGGAATATGGATAACTTTTAATTCTCTATCCTTAGGAACACCGATGTTGTTCGATACAGGTGTCTTTTGTGTCGTTTTAGGAACTACTTTATTAATTATTCTTGAACTTATCAAAGAGGTATAAGATTACTATTATGGAATGGTTATTTGCTATTTTGGTCGGTGGTTTATACTCTGCAGGGCTGTATCTCATGCTCCAGAGAAATATGTTTAAATTGGTATTGGGTATGTGTTTGGTTAGTCATGGAGCCAATTTATTAATATTTACCGCAGGCGGACTTACAAGAAATTTGCCCCCAATATTTAGCGAAGCGACCTCTATCCCATCACAGATAACCGATCCTCTTCCTCAAGCATTTGTATTAACTGCTATTGTGATTAGTTTTGGCGTTACAGCCTTTTTGTTAGTTTTAGTTCACCGAACACATAAAACATTAAACACCGATGATGTAGATGACTTAATCAAAACGGATTTACAATGAAAACACTGATTATTTTCCCCATAATCATACCGCTGTTTACGGCAAGTATTTGTCTTGTCAGTAACAAAATGCCTCGTTTGCAATGGTTTTTTGTGTGGTTCGGAAACATCACCTACTTTCTTGTTGCCTTGATATTCCTCTGGACTACTTATCATGGAAATATTTATTCTCTACAACTTGGGAATTGGCAGGCACCTTTTGGAATAACAATTGTTATTGACCTTTTCAGTTCCATCATGCTTGTAATCACCTCATTACTTGTATTTTGTTCTTTTCTATATACTCGTTCAATGACATCCAGAGAAGAATTTCGATTGGGGTACCTTTCTTTAACCTTCTTCTTAATGATGGGAGTTTCGGGTGCTTTTACAACAGGTGATTTATTCAATTTGTATGTCTGGTTTGAAGTTATGCTCATGTCTTCTTTTGTATTGATGTCTTTTGGAGGTGAACAAAGACAGTTAGAAGGTTCCATAAAATATGTCATTCTTAATCTTATGTCCTCTGCAATATTTCTTGCATCTACCGGAATTTTATACGGTATGGTAGGGACGATGAATCTGGCAGACCTTTCAATAAAACTTTCCATGATAGAACAACAATACCCAAAACTCATTGTTAGTTCTTTATTACTTGTTGCTTTTGGAATAAAAGCAGGCTTATTTCCTTTATATTTTTGGCTTCCTGCGTCTTATCATACGCCCCCACCGGGGATTTCCGCACTGTTTTCAGGCTTGCTTACAAAAGTAGGGATGTATTCTATCATTCGCACCTTTACTTTATTTTATCGCGAAATAGATACGACCTTACAGAATACTCTTTTAATAATTGCCAGTCTTACCATGCTCATAGGAGTTCTCGGTGCTGTATCCCAGAATGAAATTCGGCGTATTCTTTCCTTTCATATCATCTCACAGATTGGCTATATGCTTATGGGTCTTGCTTTATGGACTACCTCAGGAATTGGCGGTGCTATCTACTTTATTATTCACAATATCATCGCAAAATCAAACCTATTCTTCATAAGTGGTATTATTAACGAAAAAACAGGTAGTTATTACCTCAAATCACAAGGAAATTTATATAAAGAACTACCCATACTTTCTGCTTGTTTTCTCTGTTCCTCATTATCTCTTGCGGGTTTACCTCCTCTGTCGGGTTTTGTTGGAAAATTAGCATTAATAATAGCAGGAATTCATGCAGGTGCTTATATCACCGTTTTAATATCTATAATGGTAAGTTTCCTTACATTATTTTCAATGACAAAAATATGGATATATACTTTCTGGGGAACATCGAATTATAAAAAAGAAGTTTCCGCTGAACCAGAGAAAAGTTTATTTTTTGCATACAGTGCTGTAGTAATACTTGCTTTACTAACTCTATTATTGGGAGTATTTGGAGAAACTTTTATTGTTATATCCGAAAAGTCCGCTCAAAATTTACTTCAGCCATTAACTTATATAGAAAAAGTTATGGAGTATTAGTATGAATTCAAACTTATTTCTGGCAAATATTCTTTTAAGTTTAATCTGGGCTTTTATCTCCGGCACTCTTTCTTTGGCAAGTATTCTATTAGGTTTTGTTATTGGGTATGTTATTTTATTTATCATATATGGCAAAGAAGCAGATTATTTTCGTAAAGTTATTCACATTTTTATATTTACATTCCGTTTTATCTGGCTATTATTTTTATCAAATATTGAAGTAGCCGTGGAGGTGCTTCGCATCCGTCCAAAATCCGCTCCCGGAATTATTGCCTATCCACTTCATTCTACAAATCCATTAGAAATAACTTTATTTGCAAATTTTATATCATTAACTCCCGGAACACTCAGCGTAGATATTTCGGTGGATAATAAAGTGCTTTACATTCACGCTTTGTTTGCAAATAATCCTGAAAAATTGAAAAAGGATATAGAAAAACAAATAGAAAAACCATTAAACACAATTTTTAACTAAGATATGATTTCTTCGAGTATTGTCATATTTACAATCATGGTTGTTTTGGGAATAATCTTTGCCCTGATACGACTCGCTATAGGTCCTACTCTGGCAGACCGTGTAGTGGCTTTAGACCTGATAACAACTCAAATTGTTGGAATAATCGCCGTTTATTCCATTGCTATATCAAATTCCACATACTTAATTGATGCGATAACAATTACTATCCTTTCCTTTTTAGGAACGGTTACCTTTGCCTATTATTTAGGACTTGGAGGAAAACCATGATAAAAGAAATCTTTACCTCGATTTTTTTACTTTTAGGTGGCTTTTTTATGTTATTGGCAGGTTTTGGTATACTGCGTTTTCCGGATGTATATACTCGAATGCACGCAGGAACAAAGAGCGGAACTTTAGGTGTTTCAGGAGCATTAATTGCATTGTCTCTGTATTTTGGGGATACGGAAGTTACGGTGCGAGCCATGTTACCCATCATATTTACTCTTATTACCGCACCTGTTGCAGCACATTGTATTAGTCGTTCTGCATTTAAAAGTGGAGTAGAACTATCAAAGAATAGTGTTATAAATGAATTTGAACAAGATAAGAAAATTTCAACAGAAGAATAGATTAAATAGATGGCTTTGTTTCAGTAGTTTCAGGTTTGTTGGTTGTCTCTCCCTGTTTTAAATCTATGGCTTCTTTTACAAGTGGGGCAATTTGTTCCGCAGGCAAAACAATAATTAATGAATTGGTCTCTACTTCATCTTTCCATTCCTGCACTACTCGTAAAGTCCCCATACCCACAAATTTTCCCTCCATCGAAAATAGGGGAGAACTCAAAATATCAAAAGAACGACTCTGACTTAATGTGTAAAAAAGAAAAGGTTTGTCAATAATACTCTCTACTCTCAATATGGTTGCACTATGAGAGCGACGAGCCACTTTTCCATGTTGCATAATTAATAACAATGGGTCTAATAATTGGGGTGCCGCAATATCATCTTTCTCTAAGGATACCTTGGCTAAATCTTCCGGAATAGATTCTTTTGCCTGAATAACCATGACATCGCGTTCTTTATCCTGTAAAAGTACCTCAGCGGGAATTTCTTTTTCATCTTTCAATATCATCTTTATAGAAGCGATACGGATATTAATCGTATTTCGCAATTCCTGGTCTATTAATATTGAGGGGTCAAGTGCAGAAAGAGCAAGAATTGCCATACCCGTAGGCTTTACTAACACTGCCGTACATTGTCCAACAGTTTCTTCCTCTCCATCTGATGTAATAATCAATAAATTTGCTCTTACTGTAATAACAGAAGATGCATATTGTTGAAATATTTTTCTTCCTGATTCTGATATCTCATCAGCAAGAATATTAACAGCAGAAACATATATAAAACTAAACACCAAAGTAAAAATGGGATAAGATTTTATTGACTTCATACGAACTTTTTTACTCTTTTTATGTTAAATAATGAATTAAAATAAACTTAAACTGTGTTTGATTATAACACAACCTTATAAAATTCTTATAGTAGGACATTTAAGAGACATCTGTGTTATTATATTAAGAAGAGTGAAGAAGTTTTTTGTTGGAAATCTAAAATATGACTATTCTTGAAAATATAAATTCACCTGCAGATATTAAGACCCTTTCTTTAGACCAGTTAGAAATATTAGCAGGAGAAATTCGCAAGAAAATCATTTCTACGGTCCTAATTAACGGAGGGCATTTGGCATCTCCCTTGGGAGTAGTGGAACTGACTATTGCATTACATTATGTTTTTGACATTGGTAAAGATATTCTTATATGGGATGTCGGACATCAATCTTATGCTCATAAAATACTTACGGGAAGAAACCACAATTTCGATACACTACGAAGAAAAGGGGGAATCAGTGGCTATCCGCGTCGCGAGGAAAGTCCCCTTGATTTTTTTGGCACGGGTCATAGTTCTACATCTATCTCTTCTGCGTTAGGGATGGCTATCGCTCGTGATATAGAAAAAGAAAATAATCATGTCATAGCGGTTATCGGAGATGGAGCCATGACAGGAGGCATGGCAATGGAAGCATTAAGTCATGCGGGGCATCTCGGAACAAATCTACTGGTAATATTAAATGATAATGAAATGTCCATTGCTCCCAATACAGGGGCTTTAGCAAGGTATTTTAATCGTCTTATTATGGCTTATCCTTATAAAAGGGCAAAAGAAGATGTTGGGAGTTTCGTAAAACGAATTGTAGGAGAACGCGTCACCCGAACCATTCAGGATTTAGAAAAATCAGTAAAAGGCTTTATTACAAAAGGTTCATTGTTCCAGGAATTGGGTTTTAATTATATTGGTCCTGCCGATGGACATGATTTACCTCTATTAATTGAATGTTTCCAGAATTTAAAGCATTTTACAGGTCCTGTTTTGTTTCACTGCCGAACGGAAAAAGGAAAAGGATTTAAAGAAGCGGAGGAAGACCCTCAAAAGTATCACGGAGTTAAACCTAAAAAAATTTACAAATCCGATGAAGAAGGGGATGGAATTCTATTAACGCAACCTGTTGAAGAAATAGGAAAAAGTTTTACAGAACACTTTAGCGATGCAATATGTAAACTGGCTGAAAAAGATAGTCGAATTGTGGCTATAACTGCGGCAATGCCAGCAGGCACAGGATTGACAACTTTTGCAGAAAAATTTCCACAACGATTTTTCGATGTGGGGATATGCGAGCAGCATGCAGTAACTCTTGCAGGTGGACTTGCTTGCAAAGGATTTCGCCCTGTTGTGGCTATTTATTCAACTTTTCTACAACGGGCTTACGACCAGATTATCCATGATATTTGCCTACAAAATTTGCCCGTTGTTTTCGCTATAGACCGTGCTGGACTTGTAGGCGAAGATGGACCCACTCACATGGGGACTTTTGACATTTCCTTTTTACGACTTATACCTCAATTAAAGATTTGTTCACCTCGCGATGGCGTTGATTTAGAAAAACTTTTAGAAATAGCCCTTCTTCAGGAAGAACCTATTGCAATTCGCTATCCCAAAGCACAGTCTATACTTACAGGTCCAACTACCGAACGGAATTACACGGGGGCGGATATTCTTTTAACAGGCACCGATGGCTATTTTATTACAATCGGCACCAAAGTCCACACCTGCCTGAAAGTATCAGAAAGATTACAAAAAGCAGGGCTATCCATAGGTGTGATTGATATGAGATGGATTAAACCCCTCGATGTGCAAGTATTAAAAAACCTTTCTACCCCGTGTATTTTCACGGTGGAGGAAAATACTTTGATAGGTGGATTCGGAAGTGCTATCCTTGAATACTTCAATGACAATTCATTAATAGAAGAGACAAAGATATATCGTTTCGGGGTACCGGATTTGTTTTGTGAACATGCTTCCCGTGAAGAGCAATTAAAAATGTTTGGACTAACCGTTGATGAATTATCGAATAAAATTCTTGAAATTTTTGAGCAAAATCAACATATCCCTGTAACAACTATACCCCGAAGATATAATATTCCTGAAAATTCCTGTTAAATTCAAAAGTTGTAAAAAAATATGGATTTATGATAATCTTTTAAACCCCAATGTTTATTAGCATGAGGGGCGAGTGGCGGAATTGGCAGACGCGCTGGACTTAGGATCCAGTACCGCGAGGTGTGCGGGTTCAACTCCCGCCTCGCCCACATTATTATTAAATTTTTAGATAGATAGTTAATAAAACAATACAACAACTTAAATATAGGTCAAGAGTCATGACAGAACAAAAAAGCAACAACGAAAATAACATTACTCCCTCTGAATCCGAACAAAAAGAAGAATTGCAAACTGTAACGAAAACTTCTTCGGAACAACAAACAACAGAGGAAACACATGAGCATAAACACCATCACCATGCCCATGATGCAGCCGAAGAAGAATTTAAATTTGAAAAAGACCCCGAATATGAAATTGACTACAAAGGGGACTGCCTATATTCCGTAAAGGTTACAATTCCTGCGGTGAATACTAAATCGCAGATAGATAAAAATCTGGAAGAGGTAAAAGAACATGCGGAATTACCCGGTTTCCGTAGAGGGAAAGCACCGATGTGGTTGGTTGAAAATAAGTTTGGCAAAATAGCACGGAAAGAAGCATTGGATAAAGTCATAACTGAATCCGTTAAGAAATTAATGGAGGATAATAAATTACGGGCTTTTTCGACACCGCAATTTGAAGGATTAGAAGAACTTGACAAATTACCGGAAGATAAGGACATATCCTTTCAGGTTACTTTTGAAGTAGCACCAAGATGTGAACTGGGTAAATATCGTGGGCTTGAATTAGAACGCAAAGTCCTCGAAGCCGATGAAAATATGATTACAGAACGGTTGGAACTTTTGCGGAATCGTTTTGCAATCTACCAGTCTATTCCTGATGCAGAAATAGTTAATGGTGATCAGGCAATTATTGATTTTAATGGAACCATAGACGGGGAAAATTTCCCCGGCGGAAGTGCCAACAATTATCCTTACATTGTCGGTTCTAAGAGGTTTTTTGGCAAATTTGAAGAGGCACTTATCGGGGCTAAAGTTGGAGAAACAAAAACCTGCGAAGTTGAATTTCCAATAGACTATACGAACAAAAGCCTTGCAGGTAAAAAAGCAATATTCGAAATTAAAATTAAAGACATCAAACGGAAAGAATTACCTGCATTAGATGATGAATTCGCAAAACAAGCAGGGGCTGAAAATCTTGAAGACTTGAAACAAAAAATTAAGAATGAAATAGAAAATGCCATATCCGAAGAAACGGATTATCTATTAGAAACATCTGCAATTGAACAGGTTATTGCAAACAGCACATTTGAAATTCCCAAATCGCTTATTGAAGAAGTGGCAAAAAATCAGGTAGAAGAACAAATTCAACGAATGATACAAATGCGTATCCCTATGTCAGAAATTGAAAAACAACGCGAAGAGTTGGAAAAGGATGCCAAGGAAAAAGCAGAAAAAACAATTAAGTGGTATACTGTGGCAAGTGAAATAGCCGAAGCAGAGGGAATAGAAATTACGGATAGCGACTACGAGAACGAAGCACAAAGTATACAGGGAAGAACAGGTATAGATATAGAAACCATCCGTAATTATATTCAAGAACAAGGCAAAGATGATGTAAACGATACCATACTTCGGAAAAAAGTAGTTAAACTTATTTTAGACAATGCCAAAATTGAAACAAAAACCGTTTCCCGTGAAGAATGGGAAAAAACATCTGATTAAGAGAACTTAAAACTATGCACGAAGCAATAGAAAAATTGGTTCAACACGGAATTAACCCTTACTCCGAAAACCCAATCAATCCGCAGGCTGTAACTATATACCAGCAAACCAGTCGGGGAGAAAGGGCTTACGATATTTACTCCCGCTTGCTTGAAGACCGAATTATTTTTTTGGGTATGCCTATTGACGACTATGTTGCTAACTATATCATTGCCCAATTACTTTATTTAGAAGCGGAAGACCCTGACAAAGATATAAATCTCTATATCAATAGCCCGGGAGGTAGTGTTACGGCAGGTTTGGCAATATACGATACCATGCAGTTTATCCGTCCTGAAATTACAACCATTTGTCTTGGACAAGCAGCCAGCATGGCAGCAGTCCTGATGTCCGCAGGAACACCCGGAAAACGATATGCGCTGCCTTATTCACGCTTCCTGTTACATCAATTGATGGGTGGTGTACGCGGGCAGGCTACCGATATTGCTATTCAGGCACAGGAAATTGTTCGGATTGGCGAAACCATTGACCAAATCCTTGCCAGACATACAGGTCAACCTATTGAGGTTATCCGAAGAGATACTGACCGCGACCTGTTCCTCAGTGCAGACGAGGCGAAAAACTACGGATTAATTGACGAAGTTTTACAACGCTCCAAAATTAAAAAAGAAAAGTAATAAGATGTCCAAAACGGTAGCAATCATCGGTGCATCCGCAGACCGTAACAAATACAGCAATAAAGCAATCCGTGCATACATCGCAAAAGGTTGGACTGTTTACCCTGTAAATCCCAATCTCACAGAAATTGAAGGAATTCCGTGTTATAAATCTGTAGAAGATGTGCCTGAACCCATTGACCGTATCAGTGTCTATGTTCCACCCCAAATCGGTAAGACACTTCTTCCCTCCATTGCAAAGAAAAAACATAACGAACTCTATATTAACCCCGGTGCCGAAGACGAAGAACTCATGCAAAAAGCAACACAACTCGGCTTAAATCCCATCTATGCATGCAGTATCATTGCTGTTGGCTCTCATCCCTCCTCCTTCTCCGAAAAATAAATATATCCAATTACAACAATTATTTTGCTTTTCCATTTATGTATATATCTTTCAGGATAATATCGGATGTATTTTCGGAAATGATATACTTTTCTTTTTTATTATTGTCAAATAAATGAATATTAGCAATAATAGGTGTCTGGACATCTACTAAAAAAATAGCAGGGCGGATGTCTTTCTCTCCCGTATGTATAGTAATGTTATCCATAACGATATTTTTAACATGTCTTATGAAAAAACCATAAGCGGGTAGTGTCCCAAACATCCTGTATTCTGGATAAGCATCTTCTTTCTCCTCCGGAATATCTATTTGATTTTCTACCTCTCCTTTGAATGAAAGATTAATATCACGCAGAGTAAGTTCTTCTATATAATGGTTCGGTAATCCTGAAATGGGACAGCCGATAGAATCAGCACCTGTGGCAACTATATTTGTAAGGATTATCTTTTTCATTGTCCCCACAGAAGTAACAGATTGACCCGGACAGCAAGGCCGTGCACGATTCCCTAAACGAATAAAGATAGGATTACTTACATTCTGCATGGAAATGTTATTAACCACGATATTCTCCGTTATTCCTCCATCTACAGTCTGAATTGTTACACCAGATATGCGGGTATCGTAAATGGTGCAATTGCTAATCGAAATATTTTGGAAACCGCCATTCGATTCTGTCCCCATTTTTAATGCGTTGCACAGGGAACTTAAAATGCAATTTGTAATGGTTATATTTTTACATGGTTTCGGCGATGTGCTTTTAAGGACGATAGAATCATCACCAGAAACGATATGACAATCACTAACAATGACATTTTCACAGGAATCAATATCAATACCATCGTTATTCCGATTGCAACGGCTGTTTATTTTCACATTAGAACAGCGTATGTTTTCACATGCAAGTAAATGAACAGTCCACATAGCACCATTTTCAAAAGTTATTCCTTCTAAATTTGCATCTTTACACTCAATCAGTCTAACGAGGTAAGGGCGGAATTTATATATTCTGTTTTTATCCTCTTTGAATTGTTCCCCCTGCCCATAAATTTTTCCATAACCGATAATACCAATATTTCTTTGTTGTTCTGCAAAGATGAGCGACCGTTGTGAGTAATTGTCTGTATAAGAACGATACGAAGGAATCATTTCAGGAAAATCTTTGATGTCTGTGCTACTTATTAATACACTTCCCGGACTGAGATAGAGAAACACACCGTTCTTTAAAACAATCGTCCCCGTAAGGAATTTTCCCTGTGGAATAATTACAAATCCTCCCCCTTGTTCCGATACAGTGTCAATGGCTTTTTGAATGAAAGGTGTGTTCAATGTCTTTCCATCTCCAATGGCTCCAAATTTGAGGATAGAAACACCACATAATTCCTTTGTTAAAAAAAGTTTGTCCTTCTTTTTTGTCTGTGCATAAGTAGTAAAAGAAACACTTAAAAAAATACACAATAAGAAAAACAAGTACTTTTTCATAATCTCGTCCCTTATTAATTAAGTATATTTTTAATTCCTGCTCTCGTTTTATAAATCGGATTAATGAAACCACCTTGTCCTTCTATTTCATTTATCAATTGTCTTGCAAGATTAATATCTTTATCTATGTATATAGCACGAATAATAGGGAGATAATGCTTTTTGTGAATACCTGTCGGGTCTTTTTCAAGACATTGGTGAAATGTGTCTAAAGCCTCTTGTTTGCGGTTCTGTTCCATCTGACTAATAGCAAGGGAATGATAACCCCAGGGTGTCTGCGGTTGAAGGTATATTGCACATCTGGCAAACCATTCTGCAAGTTCAGGGTTATTCCTATTGAGAGCAGCCCACGCTATGTAATTCCAAATCATGGGGGTCGGTGGATGAACAAAATCAATATAATTTCGTAATTCATGACGGGCTTCTTCCAGAATGTTATCAGGGGTGTTAATTTTCTTTAAAATCTCTATAAAGGGATTATAGTCTATACATTCAGGAACATCTTCTATTTCATTGAAAGAATTCGTTTCTTTACTTAAATGGTATAACCAAAGACCATTCATCCCCGGTAAAAAGGTTTTTTCAAATTTTATCCCTGCTTTATAAAAGTATGCCTCTATAAAATTTTCATCAGGAATATGGAATACATACCGTTCTATTACCAGCCATGCACTTTCTTTTTGTTTATCTGCAAAAAGTTTTTTCAAACAGTTCATAACATCAGAAAAACTATAAACAGGGAGTATATTTTCCTTCGAGGTTTCTATATAGTATGCGAGCATTTCATTTGTTATCGGGGTGGAAATATAAAAAATCCCCCATGTAAGTATTGGCTCGTCAGGTTTGCTACTTTGGGAAATAATTTTTCCTGCAGTCTTAAAATCCGTTGTTTTTTGAGATATTGCGGAAATAAAAGTTTGATAGGAAAAAGCAATTAAAAGCCATACTACCAATATTTTTCTGATTTTAATATGTTCAATATTTATGAGGATATAAGCAAGCAGAGAATACATTGCAAAAGAACTGTAAAGGGTGTATCTTGTTTGCATACAGGGCCAGACAAGAAAAGAAAGTAAAGTCAGAATAATCACAGGTACTGTAATAACTGTTAATAGAAAAGAAATAATCGGTTGAGATGAAATTAACCAGAGAGGAAACAAATAAGAAAATGGAGGTTGTCCTTTTTCAGTGCATTCATTTTTCCATTTTGAGTACAGGTTAGATAACACATAAGTAAAAGAAAAAATAGAAAAAATAATGAGAAGGGTATCAAACCATAAATGTAGTCCTGTAATTTCATTAAGCCAGTAAGGAGAGATGATAGCACTTGTTTGTCCTTGATGAAAAAAAGGTTCATTTGTAAGAATAGCATCGTCAGCCAACAAATCAGTTAACCATTTATAAACAGGGGGAACACCCATAATGAAATCATCTGCTTTTGTATATATAGGAATAGAATTCGGTGTGAAGAAAAAGAAAATGAAAACAAGAATTCCACTTAAGCAAGCAGGAAATAATAAGAAAATACTTCTTTTCCCCTTTACAAAATATAGGGATAAGAAAAATATTTCGATAAGGATAAGCAAAGATCCAGTATAGTGAGATATAAACAAGGTAGTATTTGTCAATACCCAAAAACATCCGCGGAGATACGAAAGTTTTTTGTAAAGCAAGACTGTTGCAACTAATGAACATAGACCCGCAAATTCATAAAAGATATAGGGCCTTATCATCTGTGCAAATAAAATGTGAAACGGAGAAATAGCGAACAGAAGAGTAGCAAATAAAGCAGTCCGCCTACCTAAAGAAAGTTTTACGAATATGAAAAATAGCAGGAGATTGATTACCCCAATGAACACAGAGACCCAGCGAAGTAGTTCGATATTCTTAAGAGGTATCGAAAATAAACGAAATATAGAGTAATAAATCAGATGGGATAAAGGGATTTGGTCGGAGTGATATGCATTGAAAATAGAAAGAAACTCATCGAATGATGGCGAGAGATACAATTTGTATGTGGTAACAAATTCATCAATCCACAACGAAAGCGAACCAATACGATAACTTCTCAGAACAAAACCTAAAACCAGAATAATTAAAAGGAATAAAGTATCAACAGCAGAAAAATAAGACTGTTTCTGAGTTTTATTTTGCAGTTCTGTTTCAGATAATTTCATTTACCTTTTATTGCTTTTCAACAGGGTCAGGTTTGGGAGACTGATTAACTAATTTTAATATTGTATCTATAAGGATTTCCCCAGTCATTTCTCCCAATCCGGTCCGTGAAATATATTCATACCTTTTAAAACTGTTCCAGTCCACTTTGGTAAGGATATAACCAAAAGCATCATTCGTCAATCCAAACAAAAACGGATGGGGAGTAGGCATTTTTCGTTTTAAGTAAAAGCCGATATTGGGCAGGGCTTCGCCAGGAATAGTTATAATTTGAGCAGTTCCAACATTAATCAGGTTAATTCGTGTAGGTATTGTGTTTTTCTCTGTAATAGGATATTTAATCGGCGAATTTTTTAAGACCATACGAAGTAACGGAGAATCAATCGGAAATTCAACAGAGGTGTTGGTGCAATATAATGTTGGATTTTTCTGAACGGGTGCATCCTTTACAATACGCAATGCCTCACTGGCTAACAATTCACCAATGCGGATACATTCATCCCATGTCTGAATATCTCCGTTGGGTCCACGACAATCTGCCGTAACCATACCACCCTGAGCACTGTTCATGAAAATAGCCATTCCTCCCGTTTCCGATTCAATCTTATCATACAAGGGACCACAGAGGTCAGGGGATAAAATCTTCTGACTATCTCCAATAACTTCCGGATGGATAGCATAATTTACCAGTGTTACGAGAACTTTTTCTCCTTTTTTCTTTTCCGTAGAAATAGCCTGTAAAACACTGCAACGATGGTCATATAACTCATCTGCATAGTAATTATAAGCAATTTTCCCTTTTGCTTCGCCCATAGCAATTTTCAGATAGGCAGGCTTCATATTTTTATATGCCTCATTAATCGCTTCGCCAGCCTGCTGACATACCCAATCAAGATATTTCAAATCCGCCGAACAATTCCCTTTTTCATCAACAAACCCATAAGTTTCCGGTGCACTATGCGTATGTGTAACACCTACCAGTATATTTTCAGGCGGGATTTGAGGAACCAATAAACGGATTTTATCTGCCAGTACGGATGACCAACCCAAAAAATCAAGGCTAACAATGGCTACGGCTACATCTCCTTTTTTCATAACCATTGCACGGGCGAACAAATCTCCAATCTTTTTTTCTGCAGGTTCTGGTGTCCCTACTCCACCTGATACCGGTAGTAACGGATCTGGTGTAACAACTCGTTTTGCAGAGCCAACATACAACATATCTTTATCTTTGTCCACAGCAAAAACAGTAGAACATAAAGGAATAGAGAAAATTGATGTAATTAAAAATAACGAAGCGTAAGAGTTCTTCATAATATTAATCCTTGATGGTTACAAATTAGTTTAACAGAGTTATAGAAGGTATTATATCGCGATGTATAAAGAGAAAAAAAAACACATTAAGCAAACAACTTTCTCGCGTTATTTTATTCAGATATTAAATAGTCTCATTAGAAAATATAACGATAAAATACATTGCAAATACCCGCTTTATTTTGGGTGGAATATAATATAAGATAGAGGTATTATCGGATTTCTATTTCACAAAAATATCGTTTATGGTGACATAACGCAAACTGCCAAATTCCGCAAGAGAATCAGAACTTATTCTATTTAATGGTAGCATAACACTGATAAGTCGTTTGCTGGATTTAACCTTTTTTTCATGAAATTGAAGCAGGTCTTGTAGGGTTAGTTGTTGGACACCTTTATACCATTGTTTTCTCGGGTCATCTTCAATCCCGTGCAGATACCAGCCATAGACACGCCCTAATATTCTTCGGAACGGAACCTTGTCCGTCTGATAATCGTTTAGCACGGATTCTTTGGCAAAACGAAACCGTTCTTCGGATATAGGCAAATTATCAAATAACTGTAAGAAGCATTCTAATGCATCTTTTAATTTATCAGGTTGTGTCTGTATAACACCTACCATTAAATCTTCGTCACCCTTCTTATATCCCCCAATATACTGTGCTCCTGCCACATACGCTAATGCTCGGGCTTCTCGTAATTCCTGAAATACAACCCCCGCCATGCCACCACCAAAATATGAATTAAAAACCTCAATCACCGGTTCTTCTTCCATAGCAGACTCTTCCAACCCGAATTCTATTCGCACACTCGCCTGTGTCGTTTCTTTATCTAAAACATACAATTGTGTATTTTCGGGTTTTCGTGATTTTAAGTAGACATAAGGAGGTGTGTCTTTTAACCCTGAATATCCCTTTTGCTTCTTAATTTCCTTTTTTAGATAGCCTTTATAAAGTTTTATTAATTCTTTATGATTTAATGTCCCGGCATAGAAAATATGATGTTTATAATTCAATAAACTTTTCGTTATGTCCTGTAATTCGTCAACTGATAATTTTTTCAATTCCTCTTCCGAAAGCAAATTTAGATAAGGAGACTGTGTATCTAATCGGTTAAACTGCACTAAAGCCCGCATTACTTCTTCCGGGTCCTTTTTAGCATCTTCACGCTGAGTAAGAATAATCGCCTTTAACTCTTCCAGCACATCCTTCTCTACTTGGGGATAAAACATTACCTCCATCAATAAATCCATGGTTTCCTTAAAATGCTCATCGAATCCATTTAAAGAAATTGCCGTTTCATTATTAGTTGAACGGACGCCGAATTCCGCCCCTAATTTATACCATTCCTTCTTGAGGTCTTCTGCAGAAAGATGACGCGTTCCAGACTTTTCCAATAACCGTAAAGCCACCGGAATTTTGGGATTGTGATAATTTCCAATATCTATGCGTATTTCTAAACTGAATATTTTATTTAACGGATTTTTACAAAACCAAAAATCTAATCCCTCTTTCTTTGGTAGATGGATATAATCTTTCCCTTTTTCCAGGAAAACAGGTTCACTTTCAGCCATAGGTACTGACAAAATCTGCTGAGCAAAAGATGACAGTTTTGTGCTATCAATTGTTAGTGGCGTTAACTTAGGTTTAGGGACATAATTAATTTCGCGTTTTCCATCCTTTCGATAACCAGCAACATATCCCTGCGAAAAATACTTCTTCGCTGTATTTACAATCTCATCTTTGGTTATCTTTTCCATCCTTTCAATCCGTTTCAGATGTTCCTGCCAGTCTTCATGTGCAATAAAAGCATCAGTGAGTTCACCTACTCGTCCCTCATTGGTTTCTCTTGACCGCTCCTTCATTTTTCGGAAATCTGTAATAATTGCTGGTAAAAGCCAATCTTCAAAATTCCCTTCACAAAGTAACTTTACCTGTTCTAATAATAACTGTTCCACATCTTCCAAACTCTGTCCCTCTTTGGGTACTCCAAGTATATACTCAACGCCCAAATCGTTTAACTGCATGATAAAAGAACCGGCTCTTCTAACTTTCTGCTTCTGGATTAAATTCAAATTAATTAAACCGGCTACCGAATTATCCAAAATCATATCCATCAGGGCAATTTTATCGGAATCAGGATGTAATTTAGGTACAGTCCGAAAAGCAAGCATAACCGCAGGCTCACCTTCAAACTGTATTTCTACTGGAATTCTTTCTTTCAACGGTTCATAGCAATATGTCGAAATAGGCGAACAGATTTTACCTCCTTCGTTTTCTCTTTTTTCGATTATTAGGTTTTCCTTACTTTCTTTCTCTTTTGTTTCTTCTTTTCTTATTTCTGAAAAATACTTCGCTATGATTTCTATCGCCTCTGGAATTTTTATATCCCCCGAAATTCCAATGGACAAATTTTCCGGGACATACCACTTTTCAAAAAAATTTTTTATATTTTTTATAGATGGGTTCTTCAAATGTTCCGGGTCCCCTAACACAGTCTGTGTCCCATAAGGATGGTCTGGGAATAGCATTTTATTAACAGCATCCATTAGCACGCGTTCCCGATTGTCCATGGCTCGATTCTTCTCTTCATACACCGTTTCTAATTCTGTCGGAAACAAACGGAAAACAGGTGCCGAAAATCGATCTGATTCCAACATAGCCCAATGTTCCAGACACCCTGAAGGTAATTCTACTTTATACACCGTTTCATCAATCCATGTATGGGCGTTAATCTTATCTCCTCCTAATGATTTATAAACTCGGTCTAATTCATTAGGAACGGCATATTGGCTTGCCTCTTGCGAAAGTTGGTCAATCTCTTTGTAAATTTCTTCCCGTTTCTGTGTATCTGTTGTCTGCCGATATTTTTCATACAAATCTTCTATTTTATCAAGCAACTCTTTCTCTTTTATAAAATCAACAGTCCCCAATCGCTCCGACCCCTTAAACATGAGATGCTCAAAATAATGGGCTAACCCCGTAGTATCCGGCGGGTCATTCTGACTGCCTGCTCGTACGGCTATCTCTGCATAAAAACGGGGTACTTCATGATTTTCCGTAAGATATACGGTTATCCCATTATTCAAACGGTAAATATATACCTGCATGGAATCTTCAGGTTTGGGTTGATATATCAGTTGATAACCATAAACAGAGCCTGTCGAACAAAAAACTACTGCAGTCATAGATATTCCTATTAAAAATTGTTTCATTGTCATATTAAAACCTTTAAAAAATAGAAACATATACCTATACAAGATAGATATAAGAATGAAATATTATACTAATTTATCATATAATCAAAACCTGTAGTCTTTTCAAACACTCTAATTATACACTATTACCAATCAAAACTTCTGACGAAAAGGAATATCATCATGTTTTCTCCCAACTCTTTTTTAGGTAGACATCCTATTTTGCGATGGACTCTTATAACCATTGTGGTAATTATTGCTTTATTCTTTGTATGGCTCTATTCACGCATGCGGGGACCCTATCATAACTACACACTTGACTTTTTAATTCCTGACCCCGCTTCTGCACCACAACCGGGTACCCTTGAAGTAGGTGTAGCAAAAAGGGATATTACCCCTATTCTTGACCTGTATGATCCATGGGAAGATATAAATAATAACGGAAAGTTTGACCCCGGTGTAGATACTTATGTAGATAAGAACAATAATGGTAAATTTGATGGTATATGGATTGCCGGTTTCGGAACCAATCGTCCTGCTAAAGGAATCCATGATCCCCAATGGGTTCGTGCTATTGCCTTTCGCAATAATGGCGTTACCCTGGTTATGGCAAGTTTCGACGCTATCGGCATTTACCATAATGATTTTATAACCATACGCAAAAGTATAGACCCAAATTTAAAGGTAGACCATGTTCTCTTCTCATCTACTCACTGCCATGAAGTAGTGGATACCATGAAAATCTGGACTTTCTGGAAACGAATTAAAGGGCTGGATATTCCGGGTTTTGGTTACGACGATAGACACATGAAATTTATTCAGAAGATGGCAAAAGAAGCCATTGAAGAGGCAGTTCGTAATTTACAACCCGCCGATATGTATTGCACACAAGTAAAAGTAGGACCTGAAGGGTTTGTCCGTGATTCCCGAAAACCCGAAGTAATGGACCCTTATATGTATTTATTCCGTTTTACAAAACCCAATACCGATGAAACGATTGCAACCTTTGTATCCTGGGGCAATCATCCTGAATCATCAGGTAGCGAAAACAACTATCTATCCTCAGATTTCTGTCACACACTTCGTGAAGGATTGGAAAATGGCGTTCCCGATCCAAACGGTGCTCCCGGTTTTGGTGGCATGTGCCTATATTTTCAAGGAATGGTTGGTGGTCTGATGACACAACTGGGTGTTGAAGTTCCCGACCGCTCCGGTACAGTAACTTATAAAGAATCCTCATTAGAAAAAGGGGTAGCCTTAGGGTATAATGTAGCCCTTGTTGCTATAAATGCACTTCGTGGACCAAATGTTTGGAAGAATGAAAAACCTTTGTTAGCAGTCTCTGCTAAAACTTATCTTGCCCCTATGCAAGGACATTTTAAATACGCCATTATGTTAGGACTTATTCATGAAGGATATTATTGGGGGGGTAAATCAAAAAGTGAAGTCAATGTCGTGCGTATTGGTGATGTTATGATTACCACTGTTCCCGGTGAATTATACCCCGAAATTGTTCAGGGTAATATTGAAGCACTGCCAGGCAATGATTTCAACTTAACCGCTCCTGTTGAAAATCCGCCCTTACGGATGGAAATGGAAAAGGAAGCAAAGATGGCGTTTATTATTGGATTAGCCAACGATGAAATCGGTTATATGCTTCCCAAATCGCAATGGGATACAGAACCTCCATTTGTTTATGGCAAAAGTCAATACGGTGAAGTTAATTCCGGAGGTCCTGAAGTAGGACCCACCTACCATAAAAATGCTCTGGAACTTATCCAACGAATGAATAAAGCCTACCCGCGGAAGACAACTCAATAAACTTAATCAGAAAACCGATGAAAGGAAGGATAGAACAAGAATGAGCAAAGGAATAACAAAACGCTCCGAAGATTATTCTCAATGGTATATTGATATCGTATTAAAAGCGGAATTGGCTGATTATAGTCCTGTAAAAGGTTGCATGGTCATCCGCCCTAACGGTTATGGTATCTGGGAAAATATCCAAAAGAACCTTGACCGTATGTTTAAAGAAACAGGACATGTTAATGCCTATTTTCCCCTGCTTATCCCAGAAAGTTTTTTGAAAAAAGAGGCGGAACATGTAGAAGGTTTTGCACCAGAATGTGCAGTAGTAACACATGGTGGGGGAAAGCCTTTAGAGGAACCCTTAGTAATACGACCGACCTCAGAAACAATTATCTGGGCTACTTACAAAGATTGGATAAGTTCTTACCGCGATTTGCCATTGCTTATTAATCAGTGGGCAAATGTCTGCCGTTGGGAAATGCGAACACGGCTTTTCCTTCGCACCACAGAGTTTCTATGGCAGGAAGGACATACCGCACATGCCTCCTATGAAGAAGCGGAAGAAGAAACCCTTCGGATGATTCGTGTCTATCAACGATTCGCAGAAGATTACCTCGCTATGCCTGTTATCGTCGGTAGAAAAACTGAATCCGAAAAATTTGCAGGTGCTGTCCATACTTATTGCATTGAAGCACTCATGCAGGATGGAAAATCTTTACAAGCAGGGACATCCCATAACTTAGGTCAAAATTTTGCAAAAGCCTTTGATGTAAAATTTCAGGATAAAGACAAAGAATTAAAATATGTATATGCCACAAGTTGGGGTGTTTCAACACGACTTATAGGTGGAATGATAATGACCCATTCAGATGACCAGGGCCTTGTTATTCCTCCCAAGTTGGCTCCACTACCCGTAGTAATCGTTCCTATATGGCGAAGTGATGAAGAACAACAAAAAGTCTCCGAATTTGCTCGAAACATCACCCGTGATTGGGACCCACTGTTCTATAAAATTGATGATCGCGACCAATACAAACCCGGTTATAAATTCAATGAATGGGAACTGAAGGGTGTGCCTCTACGCATTGAGATAGGACCACGCGATATACAAAACCAGCAAGTAGTCCTCGTAAGAAGAGATACTGCAGAAAAAATAACCTTAGGTATTGATAACCTGAAGGAGCAGGTGCAAAATACTCTTGTAGATATACAAAATAACCTTTTCAAGAAAGCCAAAGAAAGAACAGAAGCAAATACATTCACAGTTGACTCTTATGATGAATATAAAGAACGAATTGAAAAGGGTGGCTTTTTCCGTGTTTTCCTTGACCATACCAACCCTGAAGTAGAACAGCGATTAAAAGAAGAAACCAAATCAACCATTCGTTGTATCCCCTTTGAGGCACCCGAAGAAGAAGGTCCCTGCATGATAACCGGGAAACCCTGTAAATACCGTGTTATTGCCGGACAAGCATATTAGTAAAAATTATATAGAAAGAGCAGGAATTTATCACAAATTCCTGCTCTTTTTGTCTTAAAAAGGAAAGGAGTTTTTAATCACCACTGGTTTGACTATCTAAGAAGCAAGCCCATAAACGAGAAACAGGGTTTTTTCCAGGATAGCGTATAAACTCCACATGACCATCCATATACAAAACATTCCCGCCACCGGGAACATGGTTCATAAATTCAGGCTGTGAATTAACATCATCGGACAATATCCATACCTCACTCTGGGCTTTACTCGAAGCAGCAGGATTGTTGATATCCGTTATCAGAAACCGCTCAATCCCTTCGCGAAGCCGATATACGGTAACGGCTCCTTGTTTTGCATCGGAATCCAATAAACTGGCATCTCCATTATTTGCCCAGTTGGCATAACCATTATTTAATATCGTTAGAATAGCGGTTAAGAAGTCTGGATTAAAATAGTTCATTGCGTTTGTCTCGTTAATTGCAGGGTCATTAACATCCTGTCCGGGTAAAACCATATCGGCATCCATAATTGCCCAACCGTAATAATTGTATGATTCCGCACTAAAACGGCAAGGATTCTTTTCATCTAAATTCGGGTCACCATTGCGATTCCACCATCCATCAACAGTTACATGAGTTCTCGCGGTTGAATCTGATGGACATATCATAACATTCGTATCCGTCAGATATTCGGGATACACTGTTCGTGCATTAAAGAAAGCCTCAACAGAAGATCGACGATTGCAATCGTCTGGCATCGCAGGATCACCTTGCCATATCTGAATCGTAGGGTATCTTTCTCCTTTCGATTCATTGGAATACATCTTGAACACCAATCCTAATTGCTTAAGATTGTTCTGACATGAAGACCGCCGTGCTGCTTCACGCGCACGAGCAAGTGCTGGCAAGAGGATAGCAGCAAGAATACCAATTATCGCTATCACAACCAGCAGTTCGATGAGAGTAAAACCTTTTTTTAACATATCTTTATTACTCCTGTTAAAAAGTTAATAATGATAAACACATATATAAGTAAACCCATGTTTAGTTTACTATAAATATATAATAATACTTATTATGAAAAATATCAAGTATTTATTTTTAAAAACTAAATTACAAATACTTATATCTTGGGTTATTTTTAATATTTATTTTTTGAATTTAGTTTATTTTATAATTTTTTTGTTTTATCCCAACTATTCGGCGCAGTAAAACTAAATGATAATTATATGTATTTTAAATAACAAATAAAATTTTTCATAAAATATATCTAATGTGAAGAACTATAGAACATAGGTAACAGATTTATATTTTTTCTTTAGTTAATGTATCTTATTATGTAGGAGGAAGTATCCCTTAATGGTATGGAAAACCTATCTAAAACCTCCTGGCTTTGGATTCTCTCCGCTTTATGAACTTTGTTAAAGTTTCTGTACTTTTTGAGGTGTAAAAAATTAACCACAGAGGACACAAAGAAAATACTACACAAAACACACAGAGGAAGTTTATAAGAAAATGAAACAAACTCTACTTTGTGGACTTTGTGTAAAGTCGTTGTGTTCTTTGTGGTAAAAAAAAATTAACCATTACATTTTTTTTATAATTGTTATATTATGGTATATATATTGAAAATATTAGGAAATACAGATGACAAATTTTATAAAAAAATGGAAGAAAAATTTTTATATAAAGGGCACAGATGAACACTGGTGGGCAGATAAATTAAAAACAATGTTTTTTCGCAAAGTCCCTGATTTCCCACTAACCGTGCAAATTCAAACACGAACCGGTTGTAATGGCGCTTGTATTTTTTGCCCCTATACTTTAAGTGTAGAACATGTTCCTAAGGGAACAATGTCCGATGAACTATTTAAAAAAATTGTTCATGAAATAGCACAACACAAAAACACGCGGCGTATCAGTCCTTACTTAATGAATGAACCCTTTTTGGACCCTAAAATTTTAGAACGATCACGATATATTAAACAAACAATTCCCAAATCACGAATTATTATTACAACAAATGGTAGCAAATTATCTACGGATGTGGTAGATGACTTGGTCAGAGATAATCCTTTTCTACATATATTTATTTCTATGCAGGGCATCGAAAAAGAACCTTATGAAGAGACAATGCGAGGAAGTTTAAAATTTGAAGAAACAAAAAGAAATATTGAGTATCTTATTCAAAAACGGAATGAATATTGTCCCAAATTAAAAATTACAATAACTATGGTTAAAACAAATCTTATTGATGTGGATAAAGCAGTAAATTACTGGAAAAGTCTTGGTGTTAATTCAAAATATACTGCATTAGAAAATCGAGGAGGAAATAATTTCACTTTCCGAAAATTAAATCCCGGTAAAGCAGTCCAATTTAAACATTGCACACGATTATTTAAACAAGCCTATATCTTGTTTAATGGGGATATGGTTTTGTGTTGCACGGATTATTTCAAAAAGATGGTTTTGGGAAATGTGGCGGAAAGTTCTATTTATGAAGTTTGGAATTCACCCCGGGCTATAAAAATTCGTCAGGATTTTATACGAGGCGATTTTTCTAAAAATCCTCTTTGTGCATCTTGTCTCATTTCTTCGGACGAAATGTAAAGAAAACCTAATAGCGTAAAAACCTCTTTTTCGTGCAGCAATCTTGTATATCTGGAAAAAATTTCCTTTCTATGTAAAAAATTCCCGATGAATAAAAAGTATAAAATTATTTCAATTATGGTATATCAGGGACTTAAATAAAACACATACTTGGAATATGTTTTGCTTATAAAGAATCAACTTTTAGGATAAAATGATATGCATCGTATCCATGCGATTTCTTATTCCACAAAAAATAATATAACAGGAAAAAATCCAAAGACATTTTCTTCTTTATCCAGTTTGTCTTTATTGCAGACGATTCAAAATACCTCCTTTTTGAATTTATTACTGGATAATATAGAGACAGAAATTTCTTCTAACAATTTTTCAGATTTTCTAAATACCAGCAATCACTCTTCTTTTCTTTTATCATATCCCAAAAATTCAGAAGTTTATACTAATTTTACAAACAATACAAATTCCCTTTCTTCCTTAAAAAATGTAACGAATTCTCAAACAAAAGTTTTGAAAAATTTTAATCAGAAACTGAAAAACACATATATAAACTCGCCCAATCCATTTTTAAATATTGTTCCCTCACAAAAACGGGTTTCCTCTCCGTATGGATGGCGGAATGACCCATTTACAGGGAAAAGAACTTTTCATAGGGGTATAGATATAGCCGCCCCTCAAGGATCACCTATATATCCTATTAAAGCGGGCATTGTAGAAGAAACAGGTTTTAGTAATAGTTATGGGAATTATGTGCGGATAAAACATGAGGATGGCACAAGTAGCCTATATGCTCACAATGAAAAGAACTTAGTCAAAAGAGGAGAGCAGGTTGATATTACGACACAAATTGCAAGTGTAGGTTCAACAGGAAGGGCTACCGGCAATCATTTACATCTGGAAATCTTACAAAACGGAAGATCTATCAATCCACAGAGATACTTTGATAATATTCAATATGCAAAGCAAAATCATCGCATAGAAACTCACGGATAAAAAACTATCAGGAATAAACAGTAACCCTATTTTTACCATTGCGTTTGCTCTCATACATCATTTTATCTGCACGGTCAATAATGGAATCAAAGGTATCCTCTTTAAAAGAAATTGTTGAACCAATAGAAACTGTAACCCCCAATCTTCCCTGCGTTGTTTTTATACTACTGGCAGAAATTAACTTCCGTAACCGTTCTCCCAATTCAAATAATTCTTCCTGTTTCACATGCGGGACAATCGCAACGATCTCCTCTCCACCCCATCGCCCTACAAAATCATACGGACGCATAATACTCACAAGGGTTCGAGCAACCATTTTTAATACAATATCCCCAATAGGATGACCATAAGTATCATTAATGTGCTTAAAATCATCAATATCTATGAAAAACAGCCCCAAACTACTATTCATTCGTTTCATTTCTTCCAGACGGTCTTCAAGCACCTGTTCTGTATACCTGCGATTTCCAATCTCTGTCAAAGGACAAATCAATGCTTTCTCGCGGGTTCTCCGAAGTTCTTCCGATAGATTGAGTTCTTCGGTATCCTCCTGAAAAAATTCAATCGCACCCTTAGTCTCGTTATTCACCTTAATAGGTAAAGTTTCCACCTTTACAGGCATTCGATAGCCTGCCTTATGTCTCAAATATACCCTTGCTTTGCGAATTGTACCATCTTTAATCGTTTCTAATAGTGGACATCCATGAATACATAACTCCGTTGCGAGCTCATCTACATGTCGCAATAGATTATCCTGACAAAAAGACCCAATTACCTCACCTGAAGTATAACCCGTTATTTCATACGCTTTATCATTCCAAAAGAGAATTTCTCGTTCAGGAGAAACAACATACGCACCTATTTCAAGATTTTTTATAATCTCGATAGCCTGCTCTGAAAGAAGATCTTCCACTTTCTCTCTTTGTTCACATTTCATAAATCACTTGCCTTTATTGTAAATTCTCACAAATATATTTTAACACAATACCATTACATAATAAAAGAGAGACTACCTCTTTTGAGGAAGCAGTCTCTCTAAATAATATTTATTAAGTTTTTTCTACAAATTATACATTTCCAATGATTGCGGCGAACACTTTGTTTGCCGGATGTTCAGTTGGGAAACGAACAAACTCTGCATGTCCATCCATATAAAGAACATTGGCACCGCCGGGGATATGATTGAAATCTGAAGGCGTCGTTTCGATACCATCGAAAAAGAAAGCAATTTCACTTTGAGCCTGTGTGCTTGCCGCAGGATTGTTAATGTCCGTAATCAGGAATCGTTCGATTCCTTCACGAAGACGATACATGGTTATTTTACCCTGTGAGTCTGCCGTATTATAAGTTAAGTCTTTGTCCACAAGCCCCATGGCTGTGCTTACATCTGGAGCAGCATCTACTGCCGCTACTAAATCCATAAGCAATTGTACAAAAAACGGGTTAACATAAGTAACTGGTAACTGAAATGAAGAGATATTTGGGTCATTGGGGTCCATTCCGGGCATCATATAGTCTTGTTCCCGTAATGTCCAACAGATGTAAATATAAGACAAAGCATCAACACGGCAAGGGCAAATAGGATTATCGGGATTTCCCCCACAATGCCATCTACCATCGGTAAATGCCCGTTTGCCGTCCGAATCAGAAGGACAAACATTTACATTCAAATCAGACAGATACTCGGGATATAATTGTGGTCCCCACCACATAAAATCAATACCAATATCATCACAATTATCTCCACCTGCAATACTTACTGTAGGGAACCGTTCTCCCTTTGCTTCGTTAGCATACATTTTCATGGACAAACCTATCTGTTTTAGATTATTTTGGCAGGAGGAACGACGAGCTGCCTCACGGGCACGAGCAAGAGCCGGCAATAAAATTGCCGCAAGGATACCAATAATGGCAATAACGACAAGAAGTTCAATGAGTGTAAATCCTTTCTGTTTCATATACCCTTCTCCTCTAATGAAGGTTAATTTTATAACACCTATTGGCACCCGGTACCATACCGGGTGCCTATATATACCAGAGTTTGTGTTTTATTATGATTTCCGTTGCCGACGGACTAAGATCAATGAACTTCCGGCAACAATCACACCTGTGATTGCACCAAGAATTGCAATAGAGCCAACAGGAATCTCCGGATTACCGGGCCACATATTGGTTTTATCTGTGGCTGCAAGCACAAATAACTCCATACCTCCACCCACTGCAATTACCTCGTTCGCTTCTTGCAAGTTCGTCTTGCCATCGCCATCTAAATCACCATTTGCAGCTATAGCGCCATCGTTCGCTTTCGCCATACCATAAATACGATAGTTATTTACACTGGGTAATCCGACCGCACCACCGGTTAATGCCAGGAATATAGCGTTCCATGTGGTTCGCATCTCTACACTGGAACCTAATAGACCCGCCATTACATCGCCCACCATCGGCGGAAGTGCCGCAAAAATTGGGTCAACATTCATAGCTAACCATGTGCAATCGTCTGTGAATAAGTTTTTGTTAAAATCAAAATCTGTTGGAATATTTAAATCTGGACGGAAATTGGGATGGCAGATACAATATTCAAGCAAAGCCATACTCCATGAATCTTTCAATCCGTCTCCAGGATAGGGACGAATCATGGCTATGACTTGCTCTAAATATTCAATATCCCAGTTAAACCAACTTAACATACCTAAGGCAGTGAGCAGATTCCGTAGTTGTGAACTTGCATCTGCCAATGTTTGTGCCAATAACGGACCCTGTCCTGTAGTTGGGTTATTAATTCTTCCTTCAAATTCACAGGGTTCTTCACCTTCGGGTGTTCCTTCGGGTGTTCCCTCCGGAGTTCCCTCGGGTGTTCCTTCTGGTGTTCCTTCTCCTTCACCGCCACCACCGGAGAACTGCTCCCAATAATCGGGAATACCATTAGAATCACTATCTGGATAGGCATTCGGGAATTCAACTAAACCACGACGCGTGGCGCTGGCTTTATTATCGTTCCATCCACCGCTGCTGGTAATTTCCCCATAATCTTCGCCGCTGGAATCGTTAGGTTCTCCACTATTCCAATTGACATACTTACCGCCTACGGGGTTTCCAGATGCCGTACCTTGCCAGAACTGTTCGCCTGTAGCAACCCAGACCCATTGCCCTTCTGTAAACTTATCCGTTGCACCTATCCACATATTGCTGTTTATTTGTGGGTATACGGTACTCATAATCCAGGCATTTTCTGCAGAATCATCTATAGTGACCAGATGTCCCGGAATGGGTATAGTTTCGCTTGCATTATTTACAAGGCTATGTTCTGTAGCAACCTGTTCAGCAATTTCCCACGGCAGAGTATACGGCTGTAACCAGTATACATGCTGATTAGCAGGATTATAGAAATAGGTCTTACCCCAACGCAGTCCTGTTTCACAAACACTACTTGGGTCCTCTCCACTTGTTGTGATACCAGGGTCCATCGCTGCATTTACATAATTTGCCACATTTTCACCCTGTCCATACCACTCATTAATATTCTTTACTCCATCACCATCAAAATCACCACATGCAGACATGTATGCCTGGCGACGAACATAAGGCGGTTCCGCAGGTTGACCTGCATTCCATGAAGAACCGTAAGTCGATAATTCATATAGAATTTCCGCGACTGAACCCCACGAGCCAGAAAACCATGCAGCAGGCGTTCTACCATAATCGCCATCACCTAATGTGGCATACGCCCCACCCATAATCGCTAATGCAGGAGCAAGTGAGTTAACTAATCCTCCCTGATGAGAAGCAAAACTACTCCAATTCGTTTTGAATGCTTCGTGAATAGTGTCATGTAATGGATGGGATGTGTTATTGCATATTGCTGTTAGCAAAGCGAACTCATTAATATCTAAAACATCATTATCATTGTTGTCCGCATCCGTTGGGTCTAAGAAGTCAAATACATAGTCACCTCCAAACTGAAACAGAGCTAGTTTGGTCATCCATGCTTCGAAGTCTACACTTGAAGCGGTAAAAGGACCACCTGGAGCACTAGACCATGTGAAGTTTGCTGGGGCATCCGCCCACGCTCCTACGACGAGGAGCCACAGACATAAATGGAAACCGATTACTAATTTGAGCCTTTGCATAATCCACTCCTTCTGTTAAAGGGTTTTAATGTTAAATAAACATAACAAATAATAAGTGTGAAATACCGTTCTCACACATATCAGCCCTTGTTGAATATTGATATTCAATTTTCTTTTATAAAATTAGCATACTTTAAATGTGTTTGTCAAGTAAAATTTTAAAACTTTATTTCATAATTAATACTTTTTTTGTGAAATCGTTTACATGTAATAGATTATAAATATATGGATATTCAAAAAACATATTGTTTATTAATATTATTTCTATTTTAATTGCTTTGTAACGCAGAACAAACTTCTCTATAAGAAACAAAACACCATCTCTTAAAACAAGGGGGATAGTTAAAAATAATGGTATTGTTTTCTGTAAGGTATATAAACAAATTTCAATTTCGCAAACACATTTCAAATTCTAATTGAAAATTCTATATAATATGAGCCAAAACTTTTTAAAGGGTATGCTTTATGTCAAAACAAATATTAGAACAATTAACAAGCATGAGCCGTTTTTTAGGTCAGCCTGAACATCACCTTGCGATATTAGGGGAAGGGAATACTTCTGCAAGGATTGACGATGCACACTTTTATATAAAAGCATCGGGCACAACATTGCAGACAATTCAAAATACAGATTTCCTTTGTGTCCGTATGGAACCTGTGTTATCTCTGCTTGATAACCCTTCCGCAACGGATGAAGATGTAATACAAACTTTACAGTCAGCGAAAACCGATGTGCATGATAAAAGGATGCCATCGGTAGAAACGATATTACATGCAGTTTTATATCAATATCCCCAATATATGTTTATCGGACATACACATCCTATTTTTGTTAATTCTATTTTATGTTCCCAGAAAGCGGAAGAATATATTCAAGGGCGAACCTGTCCCGACCATATTGTTGTGTTAGGTAGGAAATCCGTGTTTGTTCCGTATGTTGACCCGGGACTTACCTTAGCCCGTGTTGTTCGTGATAAAGTAAAGGAATTTATAGCGAGTGAAGGATTTTTACCCAAAGCTATCTTTATGGAAAATCATGGGCTTATTGCTATGGGACCATCACCCAGTAAGGTTCAGGCAATAACATGTATGGCTGAGAAATGTGCCAAGATTGTTGTCGGCTCTGCGGTTTGTGGTGGACCTAAATTTTTGAGTGATGCCGCAGTTCGCCGAATTGATACACGACCGGATGAACATTACCGTCAAAAATTACTTTGAACAATATATTAAAGGAGTTTGTTATGAGTGATAAATTACAAAAATTTCGTAATGTAGAACATCCTATTCCAGAACAATATTACGCATGGCAGGTATTTGGTTCTGGATTGGAAAATATTGGTAAAGATGGCAAGCCTGTTTTATTACCTCTTCGTGAACCGCATGATAATGAAATCCTATTGCGGATTGATGCATTAGGAATATGCTTATCGGATATTAAAATTGTTAATTTAGGAGGTAATCATCCGCGTCTTCGTGGTAGGAATTTAGCAGAAGAACCGATTGTGTTGGGACATGAATGTGCTGTAACAGTTGTAAAAGCAGGTTCTCAATGGGAAGACAGGTTCAAAAAAGGTGACCGTTTTATTGTCCAGGCAGATATATATTACAAAGGAATTGGTTATGCCTTTGGTTATTTAATCCCCGGTGGTATGCAACAATATACCTATTTAGATGAAAAAGCCTTAGCAGGTGATGATGGTTGTTATTTATTACCCGTAAGACCTACAACGGGATATAGTGCTTCAGCATTAGCCGAACCTTGGGCATGTGTGGAAATGTCCTATCGTTTAGAAGACCGTATCTATCCGGAAGCCGATAACCCATGGTATATTACAACAAGTCCTGACCCTCAAATATTGAAAGATTTTCCAAATGCTAAAGTTCTATCTCCAAATCAGTTCCCTACAGAAGGGGAAACATCAAAAGATATTATTATACAAGTATCCGATGGAAAAGAGATTGAAGCATGGTTAAAATATTTAGCACCTTATGGAACAATGTATGTGTTAGATTCCGTAGATGAAATGCCCGATGCATACATATCAGTTGATGTGGGTTCTGTTCATTATGAATATAAACGAATTATTGGAGGCGGAAAAACCTTAAAAGAAATAAAAGAAAAGAATGTAAGGTCTGATTTGCTACCCGGTGGAATTGCTTTGTTTATCGGAGCCGGTGGACCCATGGGACAGATGCATGTCCAGCGTGCATTGGAGAAAACAGATGGACCCATGAAAGTAGTAGTTACTGATTTAGATTCGGGTAGACTGGAACATTTACGAGTGAGGTCGGCAGAATTATTAAAGAAAAGACCTGTTGAGTTGATTACTGTTTGCACCAAAGATTTTCCAGATGCATCCTCATTAAACAAACATCTTGAATCATTAACCCCGAACGGTTATACCGATGTTGTATTATTAGCACCGGTACCTGCATTGGTAACACAGGCAGTTGATTTTTCTGCTCCTTGCGGGTTTGTAAATCTTTTTGCAGGATTAGGAATAGGGACCGTTGCGAATGTCTCATTAAAAAAGATATGTGAGGGAGTGAAAATTATCGGTTGCAGTGGAAGTAGAATTTCGGATTTAAGCCATGTATTGCAATCTATAGAAAATGGTTCTCGGGATACAAACCGAAGCGTTGCCGCGATTGGTGGACTTTTCTCCGCTCACGAAGGATTGAAAGCGGTCAAAGAAGCACAGTTTCCCGGCAAAATAGTTATTTATCCGCAAATACTTGATTTACCATTAATATCTTTAGAAAAAATACCGGAAATATTACCCGAAGTGGGTCAATATCTTTCAAAAGATGGAACATGGACACAACAAGCAGAAGAAAAATTATTAGAAAGGTATTTGCCATGGAACGATTAAAAGGAAGAAAAGCCATTGTTACAGGTTCGGCTCAAGGTTTGGGTGAAGCCATATTACAACGGCTTGCTAAAGAAGGTGCGGATGCCGTAGGTTGGGATATAAACATTGAAAAAATGACGGAAACTGCAAAACGAATTGCAGAACAAACAGGTCGTAAAATCTTCGCAGAAAAAGTGGATATTACCGATGCCGAGATGGTCAGAAATGCCGTGGACAAAGCAGTTGAACTTCTCGGAGGACTAGACCTGATGGTCTGTAATGCAGGTATTCTTATATCAGGTGATTCTATTAGTTTTGATATTTCCGCCTGGCGAAAGGTTATTGATATTGACCTGGTTGGATATTTTATCTGTGCCCGTGAAGCGATACGCGTTATGTTGCCCAATAAATATGGCACTGTAATACAAATTAACTCCAAATCGGGTAAGAAAGGTAGTTTTAAAAATTCGGCTTATGCGGCGGCAAAATTTGGAGGTATCGGAGTTACGCAAAGCCTTGCTTTAGAATTTGCGGAGCATGGAATTCGTGTCAATGCAATTTGTCCCGGGAATCTATTGGACTCTCCATTATGGACGGAAAGCCTTTTTAAACAATATGCAAAAAATCAAGGAATTACCGAAGAGGAAGTGCGTAAGAAGTATATTGACCAGGTTCCCATGAAACGACCCTGCCGATATGAAGATGTATGCAATGTGGTTGTCTTTTTAGCCAGTGATGAATCGAACTATATGACCGGTCAGGCAATCAATGTCACCGGTGGTCAGGAAATGCGGTAGTAGATATTACTGCCTTTGGAAAGAGTAATTTTATTTGAATGCCTATGTATAGGGAATAGTTAATTGTGATTACTCAAAATTGAAAACGGTCCCAGCAGGTGCCGGCAGACAGGGGAAAGGTAAATGCTTATTAAAATAAGTAAGCGAGTTGAAACCGGAGCAGTGGCATGCATATAGGGTATTGATGTTTAGAGATAATAAAGAGTTGGCTGTCATTTGCAAATGTTCTTCTGTAGCACTATGCAGATGTAATCCACCAATAACAATAAGATCCTTTGCTGATTTTATTAGATTATTCCGCAGATAAGTAAGGGTATTTATTATTCCAGCATGTGTACATCCCAGAAGAACAATCCCATATTTTTTACCTTCAATAAACAAGCATTGATCATCTGGGAAAGTATCTAATTGAGTGCATTGAGGGTCAAGGTAGAAGTGTGTTTCCGAATTTTCAAAAGGAATTGTTCGGGGTATTGTGCCAGAGACAGAAATATATTCTGTTATTTTTGTGGGTGTTGTAGTGGGGACAAATTGGGTTATATCATTCAGTATTTTTTGGGAAGGACCTCTATAACCGATTTCACGAATTTTTCCATCTGCATCTTTAACATATCTTTTACGGAAAGCATCTGGATGGGCAAATACCTTTTGAATACGGGCAAGCTTAAAAAGTTTTTTCATTCCCCCAGTATGGTCATAATGTCCGTGACTAAGAATAAGATACTCAACAGATGATAAAGGTATATTTAATTTTTTGCTGTTGTGAATAATTGTATATCCGGCGCCTGTGTCAAACAATAGAGTATGTTTCTTATGCTGAATAAAAAAGGCTAACCCATGTTCTCCTAATAGTCCTGTTTTACCCGCTGTGTTTTCGCATACAATTGTTATAGAAATATTATGCATCTGTTTTAGCGATATTTATAAATACAAGGATATATTAACTGGGGTTCAGGATTTTTTGGATTTCAGGGTCATTCAAATTTTCAGGAGTAACAATAGTAACACCCGTATCAATTCTTTTCTCGACAGGCTTTCCTTGTATTGCATCATAGGCACTTTTTACACCGAGATAACCCATCTTGAATGGATTTTGCACAATAAGTGCCTGTATAACGCCTTCTTTCAGTGCTTGAATTTCTTCTTCTGCAGCATCAAATGCCACAATTTTTATCTGACCTGCCTTACCCTTGCTTCGAATGGCTTGAGCACAACCTACCGCACTGGATTCATTGGCAGCGAAGATTCCTTTTATATTTGGGAAAGAGGTCAACATATCGTTAGTAACATCCATAGCCTTTGCTACATTACTATCACTGTATAAAGTAGAAACTAATTTAATATTAGGATATGCCGATATGCCTTCTTTAAATCCGCGTTCCCGCATTTCAGAAGTAGCGGCTCCCGCAACGAAAGGAATTAAACCGACTTCCCCTTCTTCTCCAATAAGTTTCGCAAGAGTTTCTGCAGCGATTTTGGCACCCGCTACATTATCCGTTGCCACGAAAGACATCGGCTTATCCGAATTAACACCCGAATCTATAGTTATTACAGGAATACCTTTATTAACGGCTGTTTCTACTATCCCGATGAGTGCATTAGCATCACTGGCAGCAAGAACAATTGCAGATACACCGCGATTAATCATATCCTGAACAATATTAATTTGTTGCTCAATTTCTGTTTCTTTGGCTGTTCCCTGCCATACAATTTTTACTCCCAACTCTTTTCCTGCTTGTTCTGCTCCCGCTTTAACAGTTAACCAGAACTGATGTGAAAATGATTTTGGTATAACCGCTATTTCAATGGCTTTTTTCCCGGGTTCCGTGGTCGGTGCTTTTTGGGAGGGACCACATGACACAAAAATGGAAGATATAACAATCATTAATAACATTTTTTTTAGCATATTTTTACTCCTTTATCAATTAAATTTTGTGTTCATATTAACGAGGCACATAATACCGTTCACCTGTGCCAACTACTTCAATTGCAATTCCATGTGTCTTTACATCCAGCAATCGAACAGATGTGCCGGGAATCATTTCACCCACATATACTTTTGTAAGATTAATAATGGCTAATCCATGTGGATTTTTAGGACCTGCTTCGCGTAGGACATTGAGTTTCATATCGTCCAGACCTAAACGAGCTCTGTCTGATGTTCTCAATACAGGTAACCTTGTCATGTCTACGGTTTCTTCCGTTTTCGGTTTGGGTAATGATAATGCTTGTTGAAATTGTTCGGGTTTTAACGAAGGAGGTGGTTCCAAATCTTTTGTGATTACAGGGGGAGGTGTTGTTATTTTCGCTGACGGTGTGGGTTGAGAAACGGATGGCTCCTGTGAATCGGTTGGAGTTGTGATTTCGTTTTTTGAGGAGACATTTTCAACAGGAGGGGAAATCTCTGATGGGGGAGTTTCCTTTGTTGTTTCTACAGAAGCATCTTCTTTAACTTCCGAAAGATTAGGAGGTGGAGTTTCTTTTTTAACTTCTTCTACAACAGGAGCCTGTGTTTCATGGGTTATGTTTTTAGCAACCTGAACAGGAGGTTCCGTCGTGATTGCAGACTGTTCCACAGGGATAGATACTTCAGGCACCTTTTCCGGTGGAGGTGTTTTTGCTGTTTCTAATTTATCTGATGGTTTTGTAATATTAGGAGATGGGGGGGGTTCGGATACAACGGGTTTCTCTTTTGTTTTATCTACTGTATTATCAGGGGTAGCAGGAGCGGATGGCATTTCTTTATTTTCCGATGCTATTTCCTGTGGTGGTATCTCTTTCTCGGGTTGATTTGGTGAAGTGGCTGCTTCTGTTGTCTTCTGCTGTAATGAAATTGCTTCTGAAGAAGTAGATGGGATTGTGTTTTTTGCAATTTGTGTTTTTACCACCCATAAGGATGCAGATATTGAGATAATACTTATTACAATAACAAACACAATCCCCCCGACTAAAAGGAATTTCTGTGATATAACAGGAGTCACTGTATCTTGAAGTGGAACAGGTTTTTCTGGTTTTGCGATAGCAGAAATGGATATAGGTTCTGAAAGTTCCTGTTCCTCTTCTTCTTTTTCGAGTAGTTTTATCTGTCGCTGTTTTTCTTCCTCGAGTTTTTTCAGTGCATCGAGGATTGAACTCATAATAATTATCTCCTTAAAAAATATTTCAGTTAATATTTTACAAAAATGAAGAAAAGGAAAAAAAGTAACAATTCGTCGTATTGATTTTTTATCCTTTATTTTATTACACTATTATACCTTTGGACAGGCAAAGAGAGGAAATAAAAAAGAAATATTTTTAAATTTTTAAAAATTTTATGAATATTTGTTGATACATATTAAACCAGGTTAAAAAATGTTTTTTCAGATAGAACATAAAGATAAAAATTGTAATGCAAGAACAGGAAAAATAAATTTGGAACATGGGGTAGTGGAAGTTCCTGTGTTTATGCCTGTGGGAACGCAGGCATCTGTAAAGGCATTAACGCAGGAAGAATTGGAAGATATAGGAACAACCATTATTCTTTGCAATGCGTATCATCTGTATTTGCGTCCGGGACTGGAAACTTTATCTGTTGCGGGTGGAATACATCCTTTTATGAGTTGGGAAAAGCCCATTTTAACTGACTCAGGCGGATTTCAATTATTTAGTTTAGCCCACCTGAATAAAGTTACTAATGAAGGTGTTATTTTCCAGAGTCATATTGATGGATCTCGACATCATATCACACCCGAAAAGATGATACAGTTTCAGATGGATATCGGAGCCGATATTATTATGAGTTTCGATGAGTGCACCCCTTATCCTATATCTCATAAAGACGCGGAAAAATCCATGCGCAGAACAATCGTATGGGAGAGAAAGGGTTTTGATTACTGGAAGGAGCAAAAGGAGGGCTCTTATTCCCAATTATTCGGAATTTTACAGGGCAGTGTTTATGGAGATTTGCGAAGGAAATGTGCAGAGGAATTATGTGAGATTGATTTTCCCGGCTTTGCGATTGGTGGTGTTAGTGTAGGTGAAACAGATGAAGAAAGACATACCATCACAGAAATTTCTGCAAATTTATTACCCGAGAAGAAACCAAGATATTTGATGGGAGTAGGTGCACCGGAAGATGTATTATGGGCTGTTCGTTGTGGTGTGGATATGTTTGACTGTGTTATGCCGACGAGAAATGCACGCAACGGTTGCCTTTTTACTTCGCATGGAAAATTGAACATACGCAATGCACGGTTTGTTCGTGACTTCACTCCGATTGACGAGGAATGCGACTGTCCTGTATGTAAACGCTATACACGCGCTTATTTAAGCCATCTTTATAGAGCAAAAGAAATTTTGGCGTTCCGTTTGAATACATTGCATAATGTCTATTTTATGTTAAAATTATTTGAAAAAGTTCGTCAGGCTATTCGGGAAAACCGATACCTCGATTTTTATAACGACTTCTTTTCCAAGTATAATATAGGTAATTAGAGGTTGAGGTGTAAGTAGATTTATAAATTGTACTACTTATTCTTGTCCTTTACCGAAAAAACTAAGAAAGGTGTTTTTATGTGGCGATTTCTTTTTGCACAGACCGAAGAAGCAGTTCCTTCGGAGGTAGTCTCCACTGCACAAAGTGCGGGAGAACAAACGACAGCAAGTCCTCCCAGTCCATGGGGAAGTATGCTTCCGATGATTTTAGCATTTATTGCGATTATGTATTTTTTGATGATTCGTCCCCAACAAAAGCGAGAAAAGGAACGGCGCGAAATGTTAAATTCATTGGCGAAAGGAGATAAGGTTGTAACTACAGGTGGAATGTATGGAACGGTTGTAGATTTATCTGAGGAGAAGGTAACCCTTCGTGTAGATGATAAAGTAGAAATTGATTTTATTCGTGGTGCAGTAGCCCAAATTGTTTCAAAGGCGAATGGCGATAAAAAGAAATAATTTTTTTTAACATATAATAAGTAAAAACATTCTATAACAATAAACAATAAAAGGAGCAAAATTAGGTCCATGAATATTCCGTATCGTGCATTAATTATCTGGATTGTTATTATCTGGTCAATGGTTCAGGTATACCCGACTATAGGTTGGCTTACCCTGTCTGATGAGGCTCGTCAAGCCCGTCTGGAAAGGTGGAGACAAGAAGATGATGAATGGGCAAAGAAGAAACACAGTTATACAGAAGAAATGTTTAAGACCATACGCAGATGGGCAGAGTTCGACCGTGACCGTGTTATAAATCTGGGATTGGACTTACAAGGTGGTGTCCACA